>JAEIGA010000484.1_pt1 | contig 58814 bp, 44 predicted proteins | sample 9270691 | NCBI WGS metagenome assembly JAEIGA01 (sample SAMN17057246, study PRJNA624740) | gut metagenome | biome: biome; isolation source: fecal sample | host: Bos grunniens | place: China: Xizang | collected 2019 | reverse complement strand
CGTTTCTGTCTCAAACCACTGGATCGCGTATCCTGAGATCTTCTTCTCCGGCTCCTTGTCAAGCGTTCCCTCGCAGAAAGCATCCGGATTATCCAGCTTCTTATCTGGCTTGGGGTTGGCGATCACCGTGATGGTGTCTGTCATGTCACAAGATGTCGTTGGTGAAGCAGGGTCGAAATAGTCGTGGAATGAGATGATATACTTCACTCCCGTCGCTCCTGCAGTCTCCACATCATCGTAGTCTACTGTGATTGTAGGGGCAACATCGTCACTGCCCGTCTTGCACTTCTTCGTCTCCAGCGCTGTGCCGCTCACATCCTCCTTGAACCACTTGACCTCGTAGTCGTTGTAGTCATTTCCATCCTTGTCTAATCCGTGGACTGCATCTTTTATGCCTAGTTCTACAGATTCTCCTGAGCATAGCTCCACAACCTTCTTCTTGGCGTCGAACTTGCCGTTGTCCGCTGTGAATGTCACTCCTGTCTCCTCAAAATCCAAATGTGAACAAGCAGCACAGTTTAGACCAGCCACGACAGGAATTGTAGAGATGGAAATCTTACGGCATGGAGAGAAAGCAGAATTCTTTTTCCATGACTGATCTGCGATCAAATCATTATACTCACCCACTACAACACGGAAATAGATACGTTTTTCATGTTTAGGGTCATTTTCCAAATGAGAGAAAATATCATCCCAATATTTCTCAACCTCCACATCAAAAGTTTCAGTATCAACCACCTCTTCCTTATGAAGAGTAGTCCATGTGATAGGATTAGTCGTACTTTCCGTAGAAGGGTCCTGGAAAGTATATTGATATACATAACCCACCTTCTTATTTGGATCTAGTTGCTTATTGCTATACAAATAGAATCTCTTTACTGCTTCTGATGTTACAGAGGTCAAAGTCAAAACATCCTCCGTACAAAGGTCGAGGATATCCTTACCTGTACTTACAGATGACTCCACATTTACATCTGGAGGAGTACAAACCTGGAAAATGATATTGTCAATAGCGTAGTCACGCGTTTCTCCAGTTATATCCATACCATTCTCCATCTTTCCATAATGTCTTACCTTCATCGTTATAGTCACCTCAGATTTTCCACCTACGTCCGATGAATTTATGACAAAAGAATTACTTGCATTCTTCCATCCGTCAGCACCTCCTGAAAAATATTTGTACTGACTATCAAGTGTTTTTCCAGCATATTCCAAAACAACTTCGATAGAACCAGGATGATCTGAGATAGAAGCGAAATCCGCACCAAAAGAGATTTCCTTACTAGTACATATATGATCAATATCTATTTCAAAAAAATCATCCTGTGTGCCACTATCCAAAAGGTCAAACTGAAGCATTCCTCCAGTTGACGTACCAGAATTATCATGTTGCACACCCGAAGGATACCCACCGGATTTAGAAACAGCATAAACGCCATGACAATACAACTCTGTTGCTCCATTAGCACAGTCTGAAGTTTTAGGATGGTCAGCCAACGCAGGGACTTTCAACTTAGCTCCACTTGCTTCAATATTATATGCCCTTACATAAGGAATCTTTGGAGATCCAGTAAGCGACTGAGCCTCATGAACCTGTCCCGCAGGTATTTTCTCTGTATGAGTTGTTCCCAGACGGTCTGTCCACTCGTATGTGTCATCAGATGGGAAATTACCGAAATCATCAAAGAACAAGTTCGTTTTCGCCATTGGGGCTCCATCATCACTTGTACAGCAAGTTCCAGAATGAACAGGAAAAACATCTGATTTAGATGCCTTACAACCTGGCAAAGTCACCTCAAGCGTTATATTATAATCAGTTTCTGCCGCATCAGGAGTAAAATTGAAACTTGCATCTGATGATGATTGACCAGTCACCGATTCCTTCCAAGAAAACGTTGTTCCTGACGGATAATTTGACTTTGTAATCACACGCAAAGGCATCTGAGGACAAGGATTACCAGTGCTTGTAATCACTGGTTTGACATCTCCAGTCACCTTTATATCATCAATACCTATTGGTATCTGGAAACAATCAGTTGGGCGGAAAAAAAGGAAAGAGATAGATCCTGATGCAGGAACCTTTGCAGTATGTTTTACAACTGTTGATTTTCCAAAGCCAGCAGTCGCGGATGTGTATTTTGGAGCAGGCATTCCTCCTAATTCAATAGAATTATTATATCCTGTATTATATGTAATATTTTGGTCAGTAGAAATCACACCCAAATTCAAAGCGTTACCTGTTATTGTCCCTGTATTAGAATATTGGTATTTTGTAATAAAATCTTGCATTTGCGGAGCCTTACCTCCTCCTACACATACATTTGTTGCTAGATAATCAAAATATTCCGGATCCAACAAATTATATAATGTAAACGACAATTCTACATTAGATCCAGGTGCCAATCCATATACAGTATAAGTCAAAAATTGACACTTATCGGCAGAGCCAATATTGACATACATATTGTTCGGAGCATCTGTTGCCTGACAAAACGGATGTATCAATTTAGGTTGAGCTGTAACTGTGGAATAACCATACTGGCCTTCTCCTTTTTGAATTTGACTTCCTAAATGAAATACATCATCGACTTTAGTCATATCATTGCTTGACGCACTTGAAAAAGATCCTCCAATTCCGCCTTGAATAGCATATTCAGGACCTATAAACATGTTCGACTTGCATAGTTTGGAAACATCTAATTTTTCATTATACCAACCTCCATCTTTGTTGTCCTGAGTCAAGATTGGACAACAGAGTTCAGTGCTTGTTTCAAAATCAGTACTTGCCACAACACACTGAGTCTGTGCCGACGAAGACACAGAATACAGTCCTATGCTTGTTATAAAAGTTAATAAGCCTTTATTCATTGTAAATCCTTTTTAATCATACTATTAAATAAGTGTTTATTATAAAATCATGATGTGAAACGAGTATAATTACACACCAAGCGTGCCAAATTTAATACATTTTTTTGATTTGTAGCCAAATGAGAGACAAAATGTGATCGATTAAAGTTTGAATCTGTTAAAAACCATAAAATATTCAGTAAATGGAAACAAAAAAGAGACACGATCAAATCGCGTCTCTTGAAGTGGTCTCACTAGGATTCGAACCTAGGACCCTCTGCTTGTAAGGCAGATGCTCTGAACCAACTGAGCTATAAGACCATTGAACTTTTATTTTGAGAGGTTGTTCTGTCATCCCTCTTTGTGGTCTCACTAGGATTCGAACCTAGGACCCTCTGCTTGTAAGGCAGATGCTCTGAACCAACTGAGCTATAAGACCATTGAACTTTTATTTTGAGAGGTTGTTCTGTCGTTCCCTCTTTGTGGTCTCACTAGGATTCGAACCTAGGACCCTCTGCTTGTAAGGCAGATGCTCTGAACCAACTGAGCTATAAGACCATTTGAAGTGGTACCACCAGGAATCGAACCGGGGACACAAGGATTTTCAGTCCTTTGCTCTACCAACTGAGCTATGGCACCATTCAGCAACCGTCTTTTTTCGAATTGCGATGCAAAAGTACAGTTTATTTACGTCTTAAACAAATTTATCCACGTAAAATTTGCATTTTTTTTGCTATTTTATTGTTTGATAGAAAATTGTACAATGCTTGGATAATGATCAGAATATGGCACTCTCACCCTTTCATAATCCAAACATTCAAATCCATCTGACTGATAAAGCACATGGTCTATGCAAAAATAGAATGGAGCTTCCCTAAATGTGTAATTATATCCCCAACCTAATTCTTCATTTGCCACTCTCATTCTTTCCCCTTTTATTTTATGATAGACGTATGAAACCGGGACGTCATTAAAGTCTCCACAAACAATCACCCTCGTCTTTGTCTGTGCAATCACGCTGTCGATATCATTGGCCATTTGCTCTCTGATGACGTAATTATTGGACACTTTCTTATCTAGAGTATGTATTTTGTCTTTCACTTTATCTACCTTCATTCCATGGCTAATACTGTCTATCTCCTGTTTGTCCGTATAAGAAATGTGGTTGCTAGCCAAATGTGCATTTATCACTCTTATCGTATCACAGCCAACCACAATATCAGAATAAATAGCTCTGTTATTAGCCTTACCTTTGCTTGCCACACCACTTCTCACAATCTTATGCTTCGACAATGTGACCACTCGGTTGTGGCTATCCACAGTCATATCTCCCACCGTGCTATACGGATATTTTGCCAACAGCTTACTGAAATCCTCATTCTCTTTTGCCCTGAATTCTATATATTCCTGCAAACAAAGAATATCAAAATCTTCTTTTTCTACCAGTTTCGCAATTTTTGACACTGCATTTTCACTATAGTGAAAAGCCGCCACATTATAAGTCAAAAGCTTAAAAGTTCTGGCATTCGCTTCCACCACTGGTTTAGAAGATAGATTTACAGGAAAAGTATCCCACATTATTGGCACACATATCACCGTTGGGAGGAGGAGAAGAAGGTGCTTCCAAGCTCCGAATATCAGCAACACTATAATCCATATCAAATATACGATGAGAATCAATGGAAAGCCTAATCCTAAATAGGCGATAGGCATGAAGACGGAAGGAGCGACAAACCTGCACGCCCATGCTCCAAGCATCGCCACAAGAAGCAGCAACGTCGGCACAGGGAATATCAGGCATTTCAATAAAGAGAAAAACCTTTCAGTCTTCGGCCATTTTCCGTAAGAATTCTCTTTCTGTAGCTGACAACGAATCATAACCACTGATTTTTATCTTATCCAAAATATCATCAAGCAACTCCTTTTCCGTCTTAATACGGAACTCAGGATTCTGATACGCCACCTTAAATTTCGGTCTATTTTTTTTTGAAATCGAGTCGACGATTTTCCATATCCATGCTGTGATATTTATCCTTTTATTCTTCAAAAGCCAAGCGAATACCACTCCTGTAGCAATTCCTCCCAAATGGGCGAACTGCCCAGCCCAATTGACACTGAACATATTAAGCAGAGTGATCACTACATAAACCAACGCTATCCATTTTAGTTTTACTCTTCCAATCAAAGTAAGATAAATCTCATAATTCGGAGCGTAGACGGCAGGGGCGACAATCAACGCCATTACTGAAGCGGAACAACCAGACAGCATTCCAAAATTTTCCATTATCTCACAAGCAGCAATGAAACAAGCACCTCCTATTAACGCTGATAAAAGATAAACACCAACAAGATCACGGGTGGAAAAGAACTCCTTAAAGAGCCTGCCTGCCATCGCCAGCAACAATACATTAATTATAAAATGTATGAAATCACCATGTATGAATGCGTAGGTAAGAATCTGCCAAGGATGAGTCAACAGATTCCATGCCGACGAAGAAAGGAAAAACCAGCTGTAGAACCAACCCATATCCGCTGAAATGAAATGGCTGACTGCAGATACCGCACACACCACAACAAAAGCCACACAGTTGACAGCAATCAACCATGTGAGGGAATCCCCACGTCGGAGCATCATCTTTATGTCGTCGAAAACACCTGCCACAATCACTTTTTTATTTACATGAATCCACCAAACCTGTTGTTGAGCTCTCCTCTCTTTTTCCAATACATGATCAAGATCAATCCAAACAACATACCGCCAAGATGAGCAAAATGTGCGACACCGGAATTCACACCGTGCACTCCAAGATAAAGCTCCAACACCGCATATCCGATAACCATATATTTAGCCTTTATCGGAATTGGAATGAACATAAGGAACAATGGCAAATTCGGGAACAACATTCCAAATGCCAACAAAATACCGAACACTGCTCCAGACGCACCGACCGTGGTAGGGCGAGACAAAATAGAGTCGGCATACGCATTCCACTGCTCCATTGATGTCATCACTATTCCGTCGACTCTATAAGATGAGGTCTGAAGTGCTCCGTCCGCCGACATTCTTGTAATCTCACTAGTGATCACTTCCAGCTGTTGGAGCATCGGCCAGAAATCAATCGTCCAGGTGATCTCCTGTATGATAGCGGCTCCAACTCCACAGAACGCATAGAAAATCAAGAATTTCTTTGCCCCCATCACCTGTTCAAGCAGACGTCCAAACATGAAAAGAGAGAACATGTTGAACAGAACATGCGACCAATCCAACGAATGCAGGAACATATATGTGAATAGTTGAGCAGGATGGAATGCAGAACTTTTCCAAAAATGAAGAGATAAATATGAATACCAATCGAAACTTGGTTGCACCTTGTTTGAAACAGTCGCAGCAAGAGCAATCAAAAAATTTATAATTATCAAATTTCGCGTCACCGCCACAGACGGATCGTTGAAGAAATTTCGTTCATTCATATAGGATCTCCTTAAAATTTGCCGGCAAAAATACTAATTTCCATTCATAATTCGCTACGCATGTTTCATAATTATAGCATATTTCATATCATTATGTATCTCAAAACCAACATTTCGAACTATCTTTGCGAGTGAATTTAATAATTAAATAATTAAAGTGAATAATCTAAGTCATATTTTTACGATACTCTTTGCAGTATTTAGCATATCATCCCAGGCTCAAATAAGTTTCGGAGGCCTACCATCGACATCACAGACAAGGGCATTGCGTAATGCGGAAGCTATTCCATCTATAACAGTCACTCCCGACACGACAGAAGAGATAGAAGCCAACCAATTCGCCTATCAGGTCAATGAGAAAATAGACATCACAAAAGAAGCTTCAGCGTCGGTTGAGGGAAACTCTATCATCTACCGTCTGCTGATACACAGCGAGAACGCGAAATCCATAAATCTGATTTTCGACCCTATAACACTACCAGACAAAGCAAAAATGTTCCTATACCGTCCCGACGGTGGTGAAATCTATGGAGCCTACACAAATGCATCGTTTGCAGGAAACGTGTTTGCGACGACTCCTGTTTCCGGCGACAGCATAATGGTGCAGTGTGAAGTGCCGATTGCGACTTCCGACTCTTTCACAGCTACAATATCATCCGTCAACACCGGATTTGACGAACTACGCGTATTGCCGGCAACAGGAAAAGCTCAATATTGTGAGACAGACGTTATTTGCCAGAACAATGGAGTCGAGGATCAATGTAGAGCGGAATGCCTTATTATAATCAACGGAAACCGTTACTGCAGCGGAACACTTGTCGCCACTGAAGGCAATAATTCCGAATCATTCGTGCTGACATCCGCACATTGTCTGCGAGATGGCTCAAACAATTTCGACTCGACATTTGCAAACAAATGCATCTTCTATTTTGGCTACAACACTCCTATCTGCGACGCGAATATCGTAAGCAGTTACGAAAGATCCATTTCCGGCAGCAAAGTAGCCAGTTCACATCCAGGAAAAGATATGCTTCTGCTCAAGCTTTCGCAACGTCCTCCCGTCGACTATATGACATATGAGAGCGGATGGAATATCGAATTGGCCCCACACGGACCAACCACCTGCATCCACCACCCTAACGGAGATCAAATGAAAATCAGTATCAGTGAAGGCGATCCATATCCAATCTCATTTGCAGTAGACGGTTTGGTGGAAGACACTCACTGGCTTATAGACAAATGGAGTGTGGGAATCACCGAAGTTGGTTCATCAGGAGCACCACTTTATGATGCAAACGGACGAATTATCGGGGCTCTTTCCGGAGGTTCTTCTTTCTGCAGCAACAGAGGTGACGACAAATTCTGGCGTCTCAACAACGTGTGGGACGACTTCTCGTCTTCACCCAAAGACATCATGTCGATACTCGACCCTTCATTATCTGGAACAGCAAGATTGGATGGAAGGGAGACAAACGAGAACCGATGCTATTCACTAAAAAACTACAATTCATTTTCTGAGTTGGACGAGCCATACCAATACGGATATGGATACGCATCCGGCAGCAACAGCCTGGGATTGGAAGAATTTGCCGAAAAATTCACATCACCATATTCGTCAACTGAGATACATGGAATCTCATTCATTCCTATCATAGGAAAATATGACGCTGACTTTCCAGTCTACTTGAAAATATACACAGGAGACAACAAACCCGAAACTCTTGTCTACGAATCTGTTGTGAAAGTAACGGCACGCGAATACAATTCTAAAGCAGAAGGGTTTGCCACTACAACAGTGCAAAACTGGTCGTACAAAGAGAACTACATACGATTGGACTCCGCAGTGACTGTAGGAAAGACATTTTTTGTGTCGTTCCAAACCGATTATGAGAACGGAGAATTCGCCCTGCTCACCACGCTATCTGAAATCAAAACTGCATTTTTCAAAAAGAACGGGATATGGGATTCTTGGGACAACCACCCATTCAACGACAATGTAGGCAGCCTGCTTATAAATGCAGTCGTGAGAGAAGCAAATACAGACGGAATTGACAGACTTGAAAACGATGGAAACATCACCGTCTACCCGAATCCAGCAAAAGACAAAATACAGATTGACTGTCCTTATGAAATCAAAGACATTAAGATCTTCAATGCCGCAGGAGCATGTCTTGTGCCAACCCAAAAAACTGAGTTTACGACAAATAACAACAGCAGCGTGATAAACATCAAAAATTGGGCAAATGGCGTGTATAATGTTAAAATCACAACAGAGAAAAGCCAATATCACACAAAATTCATCAAAGAATAACGTTGATAATTTGATTTTTAGTAATTTTAGCACGCAAACGCATAACATAAACTTAATAATAGGGATATAGATTATGAAGAGACTAGCTACAATATTCGCCATCATTATGGCCGGACTGTCTGCAAACGCAGAGGTCGCAACAGAGTCATTCACAAGAGTGATGAATCCGGTGTACGCAAAAAAGTATTCTGAGTCTCCCATTCAAATAGACGCTGTGTTCTACAGACATGGGTTGCCAAAGTTCTACCGTATTCCTCCATTTATGAAAGAGGGTTACTATATTTTCCAGTGCACACGTGTTGATGGCAAAGAAAGCGAATTAAACACACTCAACGGAGAAGCCTATGGAGAAGTGTTCTTGATTGAAGAGTCGAGAAAGGCAGAAATCGAGTCACTTACAAAAGGCACAAAACTAACGGTCACTGGCAAAACAAAGCTTTACGCCAACCCTTTGGCCTTCGGTCAGGAAGAGGTGTATTTCATTGTGGAGACGGTCGCTCCAACCAACAAATAAATGAGACTTATACAGGGTTTTATCAAACACATTATCACTTTTACTATTATGCTTGCCAGCGTAACAACTACGCTGGCCGATCCTATATTCAATGTTTACAGCAATTCCCATCGTAATAGCACAAACGGCAATTATTACCTGTGCGACCAAGATAACACAGGCGTTATCCGTATAATGGCAGCCAACGGCGACTCTGAAAATATTGGCAAAATAAATGCAGAGATATACACAAACGCCGCTGATGTAGGAAATGTTTCCAAAGCCGTGGCAGTGTATTCCAACCAGAATCCTTCAGATATAACATACATTGTCGACAGATCCACAATCAATCCGACAAATACTCAGAAAACGACACAGTCGTATTACGTAAGGATAACTCCAGCAGACGGAAGTGCTGGAAGCTGGACAGAAGAAATCACATTCGACGCAATACATGTGGACGATGTCACACCTCCACAGATTGAACCCTATTGTGCAGGCAAAATGCCGGCTTCAATCAACGCATTCATCACAAAATACATATCAAACCAATATCATTGGTACGATGCGAATGATAACCCTCTTGGGTTAATGGATTTCCTGAGTGTGGGTAGTTTGGCAGAGGGGAGCCACCTCTACAAGTTGAAAGTGAAAAATGGAAATTGCTACAGCAAGGGAATTGAGATTGTACTTCCTGTGATGGGCAATAGTGCACCCCGTCTCAATAAATCATACGTAAGCTACACTCCTTCCGACATCTCTGGAGGAACTTATACAAAGACAATCCTAGAACAAGCTGTTGAGCTGTATGGCACAGAGTTGGTCGACAATCCAAACAACTGCGACCTTGTATGGAAAGACCAAAACGGCACCGTCATATCTAACTTTGACAGTTACATTCCACCAGTGCCAACTACATTTGGATCCTCTATCGACTTATTCACTGTAGAAAAAGATTGCGGTTGCGGAGGAACTTCCAAGCCCAAAACCGTTTATCTTCTAAGATATATGGTGCCAAAACCGACTGTCGAAGACAAAGAATTCTGCATAAATGATCCGAATGCAGACGACGGATTCGACGCCACCATTGGTTTGACTTCAGACGCAGGAGAATCAACAAGCAACTACATTTTGGAATTTAGCGTAAATGCCGACATGAGCGACGCTACGGCTCTTCCTGCTGGCATAATGCATTTCGACTACACATTTGACGTGTCTGCCTCAGGGACCAAGACCTACTATGTCCGTCAACAACAGATTTCAAGCGGAGAATACAGCGAAACAGTTCCTTTCAACGTAGTGGTGAAACAGCCATCCACACCTGTATTGACAGACCAAAACATCTGTGCGAACACACGCAAAAATATAGATTTGTCCGACATCAGTAACGAAACAGGATTGATTTGGAAAGATGCCGATGACAACATAATGACAGGCAAAATACCTACTGAAAAACGTGGTGATATATCCGTAAGTGCTCAGAAATATGAGATGATCAATGGAGAACAATGTCTAAGCGAATTAGCTACAGCCACCATACATGTCGACTCGCTTGACGTTGCAGTATCCGGCGATTACACCCTGTTGCCAGGACAAACTGGCAAAGCCGAACTTGCCATTAAAAGCAGTGGAAACCAAACTATAGAATGGAGCAGTAATGCCACAAACTCAATTGTAGGTGAGAATACAAATAATGAGGTCAACGTCAAAATGGGAACCTCAAACATCACACTGACCGCTAAAGTAACCGACGGTGTCTGCTCTCAATCTGTGGATTGGACGGTGCAAGCAGATCTTTTCCAATGTCCGGCCCCAATCGCAAACGACATAAATTTCTGCATCAACGATCCTCGCGCGACAAACGGATTTGACGCAAACATAACATTATCAAAAAGCACGGAAAGCAAGTCAGACTATACGCTTAAAGTTTACCCAACCGCCGACTTGAGCAGTGCGATCACCCTCGCCCCAGGAGAGACACATTTCGATTATACATTTGACGCATCAAAAATAGGTGTCCAAACAATTTTCATCCAACAGACAGAATTGTCTCGCAACCTGTCGAGCGCGGTAATTCCTGTGAAGGTCACAGTCAGCCAACCTGCAACTCCGTCGATACATACAGCAGCCATCTGCCTTAACAACACAACGGAAATCAAATTGTCTGAATTAAGTTCAGACTCCAACCTGCAATGGTACGACGAAGATAAAAATGAGTTGACCACAACAGCATATTTCAACAAAAGAGGCAGCCACACTCTCTACGCAAAAAAATACGAAATGGTGGATGGAGAGAAATGTTGGAGTGAATTTGCGTCTACAGAAATCACCGCTGATTCAATAGGAATAAAAATAGACGGTGACGACCATCTCTGTCCTGACGGTGAAGGCAAAGTGACCATAGAGACAGCAGGAACAAACCTGGACAATATTCAATGGAGAAGCAACACCACAAACACACTTTCAAACACATCGTCCAAAACTGTCGATGTAAAAATGAGCAACAACGATCTAACTCTAGAATGCTTCGTGTTTGCAGGAGTATGCCAAACAAGTGGAACTTGGGAAATCACCGTCGGCTCAGGAATAGTGTCGGGAAATATCAAATTCACTGAAGGAGACAAAGTGAGGACCTCATCCACACTGAAAGATGTGGAATTCAGCAGTTGCGGAGGCAAAATCACAGTGGAAGCCTCTTTGGCACACACATCATCCGACTTCACCGTCGTAAAAAGCAGTCAAAAATTAGGCACATACTCATTTGATGGCGACGTCGCAAAATTTGAAATCGAAGGTGCCGGCACTTATTCCGTCGTCTACAAAAACGATTGCGAGACCTCATTTTCTTTTAATGTGACGATAATGGCAATCCAGCCAACCGTGACAACCACCAAGTGGAGCAGCTGCTACGGAGGATATATCGCGGCTGAGATCAGCAACGTGGACGGATGCAAAGTGGTGTGGGAGAAAGACGGCACAGAAGTGGCAAAAGATTCCAAGACACTAAGAATCAACAACGTCTCGGCAGATGACATAGGCAACTACAGCTATAGCTTGATTTGCGACGGATGTCCTTTCAGCGGGGATGTCTCCACCGTCGAGCCAGACATCTATTCGCCATTGACTGTAACTGTCACTCAATCAGCAGACACGATTTGCCAAAAAGACGAGGTGGAAGTAGACATCGAGATTTCGCCAAACAGCGATAAAGCGTCGTTCACATGGACCGCGACAAATGACATACACACCACAAATTCAGGAGCCTCAGCGACACTGACTCCTTTCTTCACAAAAAGTTACAATGTGGTGATTGGAAACGGAGATTGTCCCAAACAGACAAAGACAATCAACGTAAATGTGCAGCCTCAGATGGACGGAAACATAGAAGCAGGAAGCATCATGTGTGAAGGCGACAGCACATCGCTTGATGCAAGCGGATTAGGCGCTGAAAGATACGAATGGGAGCATACAGACTCCAAGTCGCCTAAAATAACAGTGGTGCCAAACAATGTGGAAAACAAATACACAGTGACAGCCTACCGTGGAAAATGCATCCTTGAAAAAGAGTTCACGCTGATGGTAGGAGCCACTCCAAAACTCGCATCTATCGATTCAATCGGTCTCGACGACGTGATAATCAATATGGAGTCGACGGGAGACTATCAATACATTGTGGACGGCAAATCAGCAGCGGCGGATGTCGCCGACAATGTGAAGAAGCATGTGGGATTCGGCGAGCACACATTGAGCATCATAGACATCGCCGGCTGCAAAACCGACACTTCATTCTTCGTCTATGAGCCACCGTTTGAAATCCAAAAATACATCATTCCTGGTTCAGATGGAAAAGATGCCACATTCAGAATTCCAGATGCGGTGATCGTGTATGGCAACACCACAATGAACATCTACGACCGTTGGGGCAAAAAGCTCGTCACACTCACATCCTCAGATACAGAAGGTTGGGATGGCACGTACAACGGGCAGCCTATGCCAAGCACAGACTATTGGTATGAATTGGATGTTGATGTCCTCGACAAAGTGTATTTCGGTCACTTCACATTGATCAGAGAATAGTGGTCACACAAATTACAAAATAAGACTCATAGCAATATAACTACCATAAATGAGCAAAAAGAGATTATCAGACAAGGCATTTATCGCAAAATACGAAGCTATTTATTATAATGACATCAAAGGATGTCTTATCATTTTTCTAATCCTGCCAGGCATTCTTTCTTTTATTATAATAATCGGTATCCTTATGTCATTTGCGAGAGGAAAGAAAGATGATGGACTTGGATTTCTGATAATATTAGGCATACTTATGATTCTAAATGCAGTTGGTATTTATGGCATCAAACTGTGTGATAAACTCAGAAAGAAAAAGATAGAAAAAGAATTAGGAATGAATGAGGAGCAAGCCCAAAACATCTATTTCTTACTCTCAAATAACGTTATTCCATGGTTTCAGAGGATATGTATGTTGAATCCAAGCGCGAAATCCGGGCAAGTGGAATTGTTAAAAGAATGGTTTAAGATTGACGACGAAATCGTAAACGATTATTTTTTTGAGAGAGAATACGCCCAAAATCAACTGAACGATGTAAATTTATCTGTCAAGAAAAATTTAGCTGAAAAGTTGTTCAAGCTGGCGATTGTGGAGGATGGAATCCATAACGACGAATGGGAGCTATTGATGTCAGCATTGAAAGAGTTTGAATTTAATAAAAACTATATTGAATATTTCAAGAAACGTTACGGACCTCTCCGCACAGAATTTGATGATGACAGACGCAATGATAATACGTCGACGGAAGAACGAGCCAAATTATATTTGAGGCCATATTATGACATTTTAGGCGTAGACGAGAATGCTTCCGACGAAGAGATCAAAAAAGCCTATCATAATCTTGCGTTGCAACACCACCCGGATATGAAGAAAAACGCAGGTCGAACGAAAGAGTGTGAGGATATGATGGCGAAGATCAATGAAGCGGTTGAGAAAATTAGAAATTAAGAATTCTAAATTATAAATGAGCAAAAAGAAATTATCCGATAAAGAGATTATAGAAAAATACGCAGAAGTCAAACAATCCTTTGAATCATTGAGTGAGCTCTGGGCTCTTGGACTCGGAGTTTCAATATCCACAGGCGGCTTATTTCTTATCGTTCTGGCAGTACCGATATTGATTATTATTTCTATATTTATGCTTCTTCGGTATTTTTGGAAAAAGAAAATGCTTCAAGCGAATATGGAAATCAGTTTCAAGCAGGCAAAATCTCGCTTTGAATTCATATCCGACAATATTGCTTATTTGCCGATGATTAAGCAAGTGTGTTCGTTGAATCCAAATGCGAGACCTGGACAAGTGGCGCTGATAAAAGAATGGTATGGAGTAGAGGAATCCATAATAAATGAATTTATTTTCGACGACACTCTTAGCGACGAAGATTTAGAATTCTACAAGAAATACTCTAAAGAGATGACTATATCTGCAAAGAAAGCGTTTGTGCATAAATTGTTCAAGCTCACAATTGTGGAGGATGGAATACATAATGACGAGTGGAATCTGCTGATGAAGATAATGGAAGAGATGGATTTCAATCATAACTTCATCAATTATTTTATAAGACGATACAAATCTCTACGCACTGAATCAGAAAACTCCAGCAATAATGAAAGCACGTCGACGGAAGAGAAATCCATTTCCCTCTTGAAACCATACTACGACCTTCTGGGTCTGGAAGTGGGAGCTTCCGACGAAGAGATCAAACGTGCATACCATAATCTTGCGTTGCAACATCATCCTGATTTGCCGAAAAATGCTGACCGTGTGAAAGAAAGTGCAACAATGATGGCGAAGATCAATGAGGCAGTTGAGAAAATTAGGAATTAAGAAGCTCTATTTTTATAACAAAATCGTCAGTATTTAACGTGAGTTTGATGAATTGTAATCTGCTGATCATATTCCACTTTCTGATTGGATTCTCATCTCTTTTTCTCATATAAAAGCTTAGCTTTTCTCTGTAAACTTTAATTCTCTGTGGTTTTATTATTTTTTTGTGCTCGCCTACGGCTCGCACGTGGGGAAGGGTTAGGGCGTTCCGCCCTTAACAATCCTCGTTTATGACACTTAAACTGTCATTTTCTCCTATTTTTAAATTCGTCGAATTGACGTTATTTAGATAAAATTTTGCATTTTTGCACACAACTCGGTATGAAAACGTGTGAATTACCATAAAAACTCGGTATGAAAACGTGATAATCACCGCAAAAACTCGGTATGAAAACGTGTGAATCACCGCAAAAACTCGGTATGAAAACGTGCAGACAATGTATAAACGTAAAATAGAAAATGAACTTCTGTCATGGTTGAACGATCCCACTCACAAACCTATTGTGGTAAAGGGAGTGCGACAATGTGGCAAGACGAGCAGTGTTGTGGATTTTGCCAAACAACATTTCAAAAATATTGTCTACCTCGACTTCAGAGAGCATCCTGATTACAAAAAATTCTTCACTCCCAATTTGGAAGTGGATTCAATCATCATGCGAATATCCGCAGTGATGCCGACACAAAAGATTGAGGCAGGAGAGACTTGTTTTATTTTTGACGAAATACAAGATTGTCCTTCAGCAAGAGGAGCACTCAAATATTTTCATCTTGACGGAAGATACGAAGTGATGTGTACTGGCTCCCTACTTGGAGTAAACGGCTACAAAACTCGAGAAGAGAGAATAGAAGAAGAAACCGCATCCATTCCCGTTGGATTTGAAGATATTGTAAACATGTATCCAATGGATTTTGAAGAGTGGTTGTGGGCAAACGAAATACAACAGATTCATTTTGATTATATATCAAAATGTTATCACGACGAAACCCCAATAGAAGAGGCTCTGCACGACAGATTCCGGGAACTGCTTCACCAATATGTTGTGGTTGGCGGTATGCCAGAAGCCGTTTCCTCTTTTTTGCATACCAAACAAATAGGGAAGGTACTTGCCATTCAAAAAAGGATTGTAGACGAATATAAATCCGACATGTTGAAGTATGCACCGTCTACCGACAAATCACGAATTCGAGAATGCTTTGAATCAATTCCCGCGCAACTGGCTCGCGAATACAAAAAATTCACATATTCCGTGGTGAAACCCAATGGTCGTGCTCGTGACTACGAAGGAAGCCTACAATGGATAGAAGATGCTGGAATAATACGCAGATGCTACAATACAAAAATCACTGAACTTCCTTTGGACGGCAATAAAATCCAAAGTGAATTCAAAGTGTATATGGCAGACATCGGTCTACTTGTATCAATGCTTGAAGAAGGAACACAATCTAGCATTTTGGAAGGGAACCTGCTAAGTTATAAAGGAGCAATCTTTGAAAATCTTGTAGCGGACATCTTTGGAAAAATGGGCCGTAAACTGTACTATTACCACAAAGATGGAGGAGTAGAACTTGATTTTCTCATACGATATAAAGGCAAATGCGTTCCTATAGAATGTAAAGCACGAAACGGAAATGCTAAATCATTGCGCACCGTCTTGGATCATAATGAGAAATACCATATTGATGAAGCTTTCAAACTAGGCGATTATAACATCGGCAGAAAAGGCAATCTGCTGACAATCCCTATGTATTTGGCTTTTATGCTAAAAGAAATCTAATCAAAAGAAGAAATCTTCAAAAATTAGAAATTGAAAATGAGCAAAAGATTTTTATCAGATAGAGACTTTGTGAAGGAATATGAGAAGGCGACAAATATTCCAAGCCTGTTTACTGATGATAAGAAAACATTATTCTGTTTCTTCATATTCTCAGGATGCATTTCATATTTTACTACAGTAGCAATTCCTTTATTCTTTACCATGTCTCTTATATATATTGTAGCAATAGCATCAGATAACGGCGATATTCAGCAATATAAAGCAGCAAAAAAGAGGGAGAAAACCTTTCTTTCTGAGATTGGGATGAGTATGAAAGAGGCTACTCGTCGATATAATTTCATTTTGAAAGAGGCGATTTATGTACAATTACTACAAAAAATCTGCAAACTGAATCCCCAAACGAGGCCAGGACAGATAAAGATGATAAAGAACTGGTATAAATTCAAGGATACCGCTTTAGTGGAGTATCTTCTAGATAATGAATATAACGAGTCTGACTTCAACATATATGCTGGTCATTTTGGTGTCAATGAACCCTCTGAAAAAAAAGGTTTCGCCAACTTGTTGTTCAAACTGGCGATTCTTGAGGACGGCATACACAACGACGAATGGAATACGATAATGACAATATTGCCGAAACTGAATTTCAACGATAATTACATCGATTTTTTCATAAAACGCTATGGACCTCTTCGCACAGAATCAGAATACTCCGGCAATAATGAAAGTATATCGACGGGAGAGAAAAACGTCAATCTACTGAAGCCATACTACGATCTTCTGGGTCTGGAAGTAGGAGCATCCGACGAGGAGATCAAAAAAGCCTATCATAATCTTGCGTTGCAATACCATCCGGATATGAAGAAAAACGCAGGTCGAACAAAAGAGTGTGAGGATATGATGGCAAAGATAAATGAGGCAGTTGAGAAGATTAGGGGATAAAAGAACCATTATTCATTTGGAAAAACATTGACAGAATAATAAATTTGCAGAAAATAGGAGGCGAGAATATGGAAACTTCAAAGATTGCATATATGGTAGCATTGATACGAGATTTCGCAGTGTATCATAACATAACGGAACAAGTTGCTTATCGTTATCTGAATCGCTATGGAGGAGACAAATATATGGAGGAATGCTACGATGTGCTACATACATTTTCTTTTACAGATAGTGTTTACTACCTTACATCCTATTGCAGAAGACAAGGAGGTGCTCTATGATTTTGTATCACGGATCTAATCTGACGATTTCCCAAATCGACTTATCCAAAGGAAATCCGAACAAAGATTTTGGGAAAGGCTTCTATCTGACTGAAAACAAAACACAGGCAGAACAAATCGCCAAAACACGAACTTTAGCTTTTGGAGGTGAGCCAACCGTAAACCAATTTGAATTCAATGAAGCTTTGCTTACAAATGGGGAATTAAAATTCAAGAAGTTCATTGGTTATACAGAAGAATGGGCAAGGTTTGTTTGTGAAAACAGGGATAATCCCAATCCAAACATTTCTGTTCATGATTTCGATGTCGTATATGGTCCTATAGCGAATGACAATGTCGGTCTTCAAATTCGAAAATATCAAAATGGAGATATTGACATTAAAACTTTTCTTGAAAGACTAAAGTATATGAAAGGCATTACTTACCAATTCTTCTTTGGAACTGAACTGGCTATTTCTAAATTACACAAGCTATGAACGTTACATTATCAGAATTCGAATATATGAAAGAAGGAATTGTGACAGACATCATAAGTTTCTTAATGAATGAAAACAATCTTTCTTTGCATAACGCAATGAATTGCGTTTATGATTCTAATACATTCTCTTTACTAGCCAATCCAGAAACTGCTTTGTTTATTCAAAGTAGCCGATATGTATACAATGAACTTCTGCGTGAATTGAAACTTACGAAGCCCTCAAAAAACTCACCAAATTAAGAACTCCATCCAAAAACCCCTCATTATTCCACCAAATTTCATAACTTTGCAGAAACTATACACTACACAATAACATGAAGGTCGGAATCATTCAAGAAAGCCATACGGCTAACATAGACTCAAATATAGCAAAACTGACTTCCAAGATCGAGGAGTTGGCTAAGAAGGGGGCGCAACTTATCGTGTTGTCGGAGCTTCACAACTCGCTCTACTTCTGCCAAGTGGAAGACGTTGACAATTTCGATTTGGCTGAAGCTATCCCCGGCAAGTCGACCGACCATTTCTCAGCAGTGGCAAAACGTCTTGGCGTGGTGATCGTGATCTCTCTCTTTGAGAAACGTGCCACAGGACTTTACCACAACACGGCTGTCGTGCTCGACAAAGATGGCTCAATAGCTGGAAAATACCGCAAAATGCATATTCCAGACGATCCCGCATACTACGAAAAATTTTATTTCACCCCTGGCGACTTGGGATTCCAACCAATTCAAACTTCTCTTGGCAAACTTGGACTTATGGTCTGCTGGGACCAGTGGTATCCGGAAGGAGCTAGACTTATGGCTCTTGCAGGAGCTGATATGCTCATCTACCCTACCGCTATCGGCTGGGAGAGCACCGACACCGACGATGAAAAGGCTCGTCAGCGTGGTGCATGGATGACGGTGCAGCGCGGACACGCAGTAGCAAACGGTCTGCCTGTGGTGACTGTCAACCGTGTAGGATACGAGGCAGACCCTTCTGGTGTGACTGGCGGTATACAGTTCTGGGGCAGCAGCTTCGTCGCCGGGCCACAAGGTGAACTACTGTATGAGGCTCCTACAGACAAAGAGGATTGCATCATCGTCGACATCGATATGGAGAGAAGCGAAAACGTACGTCGTATTTGGCCTTTCCTACGTGATAGAAGAATTGAAGAGTTTGGCGACATTTGCCGCAGATTCAGAGACTAACCCACAAAATAAAACATCTATGCACAGACTACTATTATTCATAGCATCCATATTCGTATTTATCTCCGCGTCTGCACAAACTCCGTCAGACTCAATACAGGAAGCACGCAAGGCAAAAATCGAAAAAGCTCGTGCTGAGGCAAGAGCAAGAGCAGAGGCGAGAGCAGCTGAACGAGCTAAAAAAGAAGCCGAAGGGCAAAAGTCAGAGAATATAAATGGCAAAAAAGACTCTGACACAAAAGCAAACGCAAAAGCCGACAATAACGTCAAAGAAGAAAAGTCTAAGCGTGAGAGAAGATCTCGTGATGAGAAGGCAGACAATGATTCTAAAAAGAGCGACGTGAAAAAAGATGCCGATACAAAGGCAACTGCTAAAGCCGGTGACAACGTCAAAGAGGAGAAATCCAAGCGAGAGAGAAGATCTCGTGATGAGAAGGCAGACAATGCCAAAGATTCAAAAAAAGCATCCGCATCTAAGGATAACGAGCCAAAAGCAGAAAAGGTAAAGAAGCCATCCGCAAGAGAGCGTAACAAAGCAGACACGACTATAGCCAAAAGCAAATATGGTCCCGGCACATTCGGATGGCGTGGAACTATCGGAGCCACAATAGCTTGGAACGATTATGACGATAGAGAGCACAAAATCGGATTCAACAGTTGGGGATTCGTGTTGAACGGAGGTATGGGCTACCGTTTCAACCATATCGGCTACGTCGGCGTATTGATTGATATAGAAGTAATTGAGCTGTTGGCATTTTCACCGATGTTAGACTTTGTACTATCCGCGCCAACACCCGTCGCTCCATTCATAGAACTGACAGCCGGCCCATACGTCTCTTATGATGAGTATCGCAAATGGGTGTTCCAACCACGTGCCGGCCTATCATACCGTGGCAAGAAAAACAAAATCATGCGTTTCGGTTTCGGATTAAGAATGTACGACGACGCATTTGATTCAGACTCATTCAAGCCACAATACGCAGCAAGCTACTCTGTAGAATTCTGACGCAATGGCACTGCAACTATTCATCATCTTTGCCATGTTGGCATTCGGCGAACTGGTGGTATGGCTGACCGGAGTCCGCATACCATCGTCGATCATCGGAATGCTCACACTCACATTATTGCTCAAGCTTGGAATTATCAAACTTCGTTGGGTGAAGTCGACAAGCAATTTTCTCACTGGAAATCTCGCTTTCTTTTTCATCCCTCCAGGCGTGTCGCTGATGCTATACTACGGACTGATCAAAAGCCAATGGATTCCCATAACAGTTTCCATCATCATCAGCACGATATTGGTGATGGCATCAACAGTATGGACATATAAACTCATCAGAAAGAGCAATGGAAATCATAGAAAATAAATACTTTCTTCTTGCCCTGACGTTTGGAGTCTACGCAGTGTCGAAATACATACAGAAACGTACAAATTTCGTGCTGCTCAATCCCATTCTACTGAGTATCGCAGCAATAATTATCTTTTTGAAAATCACTGGAATAGACTATAGCAAATATAAAGAAGCTGGAGCTATGATCGAAATATGGCTTTCCCCATGCGTAGTGGCATTGGGTGTGCCCCTCTACCAGCAGCTGGATGAGATCAAGAAACAGGTTGTCCCCATCCTTGTGTCGCAGATAGTGGGATGTTTAGTCGGGATTATCAGCGTCGTCTTCATAGCGAAATGGCTCGGAGCGACGGACGAGGTAGTGTTATCACTCGCTCCAAAATCAGTCACCACCCCAATAGCAATGCAAGTGTCCGAGTTGACGGGAGGAATCCCCGCTCTTACAGTATCAGCAGTGGTGTGTACAGGCATCTTCGGAGCCATATTCGGATTGAGCATCTTTCGTCTGACGAGAGCCAAAAGCGCCATAGGGGAAAGTTTGAGCATGGGCACAGCCTCACATGCAGTCGGGACATCACGAGTGATGGAAATCAGTCCACGATTCGGAGCCTACGCAGGTTTGGGATTGTCGCTCAACGGCATCCTGACAGCCATTGTCGCCCCAACGATTTTGGAGTGGATAATGTAAATTACTATATAATAAGTGTTCAAATGCAACATGAATAGGTGCCAAAAAGCAGAAAATAACGAAAACCCTTCATAAAAAGAGAAAAAAACTATAGTTTTGTAAGATACAAAGACTTTTTTCAAAGAGATTATAAGAAAAATGAGTATAAGCGGCAAATTGACAATAGCCTTTTGGGCAATATTTTTGGTAGTTGTAGGAGCTATCATCGCAATGTTTGTTGGAATCAACAACGGTTCATTTGGTCACCTTCCCCCAGTAGAAGAATTGCAAAGTCCGAAGAATAAGTTTGCGACAGAAATTTTCTCATGCGACGGTGTTGTGCTTGGACGTTATTTCCAGTCGAGTGAGAACCGCGTCTTCACAGCTTATGAAGATATCTCTCCAAATCTTGTAAACGCTTTGATTGCAACAGAAGATATCCGTTTCAAGGAGCACTCAGGCATCGACTTCAAATCACTTTTCCGTGCTATTTTCAAATCTGTGATCCTTCAGCAGAAAAATTCAGGAGGAGGTTCGACTATTTCCCAACAGCTTGCCAAGCTACTTTACACAGATGTGGCAAGAGATAAGATGGAACGCGCGATGCAGAAGCCGACAGAGTGGGTGATTGCAGCAAAACTTGAGAAGCTATATACAAAGGAAGAGATCATGACAATGTATCTCAACAAGTTCGACTTCCTTAACAATGCGGTGGGAATCCGTTCCGCAGCGCAAGTCTACTTCTCATCCACTCCAGACAAACTGAAATTGGAAGAGGCAGCATTACTTGTGGGAATGCTGAAAAACCCAGCTCTCTACAACCCACGTCGCGAGAGCCGCTACGACATGTGTATGGGACGACGCAACGTCGTCTTCGGACAAATGGCAAAGGCAGGATTCATCACAGAGGCAGAGAAAGACTCATTGTCGAAACTCCCTATCACATTGCATTTCAACAAAGTAGACCATAAGGAAGGTCTTGCTCCATATTTCCGTGAGTATCTAAGAAAGGTGATGACTGCGGAAGAGCCAGTCAAGAGCCAATATCCAAAATGGGCACGTCAGAAATACTACGAGGATTCGTTGGCTTGGGCGACAGACCCTCTTTACGGATGGTGCAACAAGAACAAAAAACCAGACGGAACGCCATACAATCTATACACAGACGGATTGAAAATCCACACCACTGTGGATTCACGTATGCAGAAATATGCTGAAGAGTCTATCAAAGAATTCTTGGGCGGACATATCCAGCAACTATTCTTCAAAGAGAAGAAAGGACGCAGCACCGCTCCATATTCAACGAAGACAACAAAAGCTCAAAGAGATTCCATGCTACAGAAAGCCATGCGTCTGACAGACAGATACCAACGTATGAAAGCAGCGGGAGCCTCGGCCGCAGAGATAAAGAAAGCATTCAACACCAAAGTGCCGATGTCGGTGTTTGATTGGGAGCATGGCACAAAGGACACCGTCCTCACCCCACTCGACTCAATCATCTACAACAAGCATTTCCTACGAAGCGGAATGATGAGTATCGATCCGAAAAACGGACATGTGAAAGCATACGTAGGAGGTCCAGACTTTCGTTTCTTCCAATATGACATGTGTACGGTCGGACGCCGTCAGGTAGGTTCTACAATCAAACCTTTCCTTTATGCATACGCAATGGAGAACGGTATGAATCCGTGTGACGAGGTGGCTAACACTCAGCCATCCGTAAAAGTGCAGACAGGTCTGAGAGAAGACGACTACACTATCTGGCAGCCTAAGAATGTGCCTTACGGTGAGTCGGGCAAAAAAGAGATCGGACAGATGATCACATTGAAACGTGGTTTGCAGACATCCAACAACTGGACATCCGCAAGAATCATGATGCAATACCATCCGGAAGGATTCGTGAAACTGCTTCACTCATTCGGTATCAAAAACCAGGAGATCGAGCCTGTATACTCCCTTTGTCTTGGAGTTTGCGACTTGACTATCGCCGAGATGTGCGCCGCATATACAGCGTTTGCCAACCATGGAATCCAGATCGAGCCTGTATACGTGGAGAGCATTTTCGACAACAACGGAAATCTATTGGCAACATTCAGCCCACGAATGAAAGAAATCTTCAGCGACGAGACTTCAGAAAAGATGATCTCATTGATGAGAGGTGTGATCGACGGTGGTACAGGATTGAGAATTCGTTCTTCAGCAGCGTCTTTCAACTTCACTATTCCATGGGAGCCTGGTCGTCCTAAGCACGCATATAGAATCGGTTGGGAGACAGAGATGGCAGGAAAGACAGGTACTACACAGAACAACTCCGACGGATGGTTTATGGCATTCATTCCAGACCTGATCACAGGAGTATGGGTAGGAGGAGAAGACCGAGACATCCACTTCGACAACCTGCGTAACGGACAGGGTTCATCTACTGCGCTTCCTATCTGGGGAGTCTACATGAACAAAGTGTTCGACGACAAGACTCTAAACTACGACAGGAAATGTAAGTTCAACGTGAAAGAGACATACAACTGTAAGAACCAAAACACAGGTGACCAGAAAGTAGAGGAGAACGCAGTGGAAGGAATCTTTGAATAACAAATGAAGATTTAAGAATTAAAAATGAATAATGTAGAGACGCACGGCCGTGCGTCTCTATTTTTTAAGATAATATTTGAATATGTCACAAAATAGTACAATATGAGCATAAGCGGAAAATTGACAATCATATATTGGATATTCGTATCTATAATCGTAGGATTCAGCGTTAATATAATAATCCAAACAAAGAACCACTACGATGAATATGCCATGACTGTCGAAGAGTGCTTTAATTCAAAAAAAATGACAGCCCTAATCTATGGCTCACGCGATGCCAAAAACGCCAGCCGAAGAATCTACTGTTCATACGACGAAATTCCAGATTGCGTTGTCAACGCTTTGATTGCAACTGAAGATCCAAATTTCTACGAGCATTCTGGCATAGACTTCAAGGACATCATCAAAGCAATGTACAATGATGTAGTCAGAGGAAAATATACTTTCCACCCCACTATCACAGAACAATTAGCATATACATTATCTTATCGTTTGTTAATGGAAAAATATAACAGTTTTTTGAATGAACCAATTGTGATAAAAACGATGATTGACCTTGAAAGATTCTTTACAAAACAAGAACTCTTGACTATTTACCTTAACGATACGGACTTTCTCCACAACGCAATCGGCATCTATGGTGCGGCAAATGTCTATTTCTCCACGACACCAGACAGATTAAAGACAGAAGAGGCTGCGATGCTTGTTGGCATGATGAAAAATCCTTCTTTGTATAATCCAACTCGTGAACGAAGATATGACAAATGCTTGGAGCGACGCAATTACGTGTTGAAGCAGATGGCAAAATACAACTATATAACACCAGCAGAGAAAGACTCACTTTGCAAACTTCCAATCGTCTTACGATTCAAAAAAATAGAAAGAGTAGAATGATGGGATAATCAATAAAAGTTTCCTCCACGTCTACAATATTTACCCTTTTTTCATTATATTTACAGAATCATAAACTAAAAAATATAGAAGCCATGAAAAACGAAGAACAACATATCAAATTCATGCAGATGGCAATAGACCTGTCTGCTAAAAGTGTGGAGGAAGGAGGCGGACCATTCGGTGCCGTTATTGTCAACAAAGAGGGTGAGATTATCGCAGCGTCGCACAACTGCGTGACTCTCAACAACGACCCTACCGCTCATGCAGAGGTGATGGCAATCAGAGAAGCCTGCCAAAAGCTACAGACTTTCGACCTTAGCGGATGCATATTGTACGCCTCATGCGAACCATGCCCAATGTGTTTGTCGGCCATGTACTGGGCACACATCGAACGCTATTTCTACGCCGGCACACAACACGACGCCGCAGAGATCGGATTTGACGACAAATTCATCTACGACGAGATTGCACAGAAGCCTAAAGACAGGTTTATGAGCAGAAAGCAGATTCTTCGTGATGCCACTCTGAAAGTGTTCAACACGTGGAAGAACAAAGCGGATAAGATTGAATATTAAAAAGACGAGGGGTTGCCAACATCAGTTTGACAACCCCTCTATTTACTTTTATCCATAACATTACAACCTTTTCAACATCTCACATTCAAGTAGGTGTTTTTCTTTTTCACAACGACCTAGAGCACATATAAAACCATCCTTAGTTAGCGTTTTGATTCCTTCGACCTTTTGAGTCAGCACATCCAACTCTTCATACTGCAAACCTGCAATTTCATAAGTGACATCAATGATGGCTGGTTCGTAGCCAAGAATCTTTTTTACTCCACGGAAATAAAATCTTCCACGTAATATTTCCCAATCAAAACCAGCTACAATCGGATCTTGCCAAGAGTAGACCAAATAACCATTGTCACGCAACAATGTGATTATCTGCACTAGATTATCACGATTTCCGGCTGCAAACAAATCTGCATCGTGTGGAGCATCTGGCAACACCTGAGGATATGTCATCTGTAGTCCAAGACTTCCAAAAAGAAGACACTCACAACGTGTGGTCAATTCCGTCGCCACCCTTTTAAGCTCAAAATAAGGAATCATAGGCATCAGTTTTTAGTTACACCCAATCAAGTTTGGCTTTCATATTCCAGTCTTTACAAAGAATACCGTTTGGATAATAGATGAGTTTGTAAATCTTGTCAGCATCCATATCATTGTGATATTTGATCATCTCTTCATAGTCGCTCATCTCGAAGTTGACGTTCATGTCGCCAAACTTATAGCCGAAGCTGAAGTAGTAATAGCCCTTTACAATATTGTTGATCTTAAACTTGTCTGTTGGCAATGCAATAAGAAGATCCATCAATTCTACTCTATTGTCGACGATATACTTCTGAGTACGGCCAAGCTCAACACAGTCGCCAAACATCGCCAATTCACGAAACACAACATCTGTAACACCCATTTCTTTTGCGAAATTAAGGTATTCTATTATCTCCTCGACTTTGCCAACACCAGCCTTCTGAAGCACACAAACCAGCTTAACCGGAACAATCTTATTCAATCGTCTCACCACTCCAGCAAACACATCGTTTCTCTTTATTGGCTCCACGTCGCCATTATACTTTTTGAATTTGACAATCCACTGGTTTTTCTCCTCATCAAAGTGGTGTCTGCTGCACTCTATACGAGTAAGATCCTGATTTTTTATTACATCAACCAAGCCCTCAAAGTCTTTTGCAAATCCACTCAAGTTGCTATACATTACCTTATCAGTCACTATTCCTCCTTCCTGCTGGAACTTACGGACTACTTCAAGAATGATTCTCAACTGCTCTTTGCTCTCTGTAGGTTCCTTACCACTCAAAGACAAGAAAAGCGGTGTCGTTTTAACTCTATTCAAGATTCTTTCAAACTTATCTGCATAGTCATTGCAAATGCCATTACAAACAGTGATGCTGCCACCACGGACTAACTTTTCGCTACAGAACTGGCAATTTGCGCTACAAGCATTGTAAATATATGGAGTGATAGACAACTGATTGTTTTCCATCCTATCCTCAATAACAACTCTGTTGTTTTCCTTTTCTACCAGTCGCTTAGCGAACTGGAAATAATCTGCATAAAACTTGTTCATAAGGCTTAAATTTTAGTTTTACTCTCCGTTTGTGTATTTTTTACATTACAAAAGTATAAACAAAATCCAAACCTGCAATATTATTTTGTGTATTTTTTACACTAATTTATATATAATATTGATTATTCACCATTTAAGTGACACAAGACACTATGTTCACATATAAAAAAGAGACGTGGAATCTCCACGTCTCTATTCATTATAATCTATAAATATTATTTCCAAAGTGCTTCGTACGCATCTTTCTCTTTCTGCCACTTCTCACAATCTTTTGCTAAAGCGGCTGCGTCGGCAAACTTTCTATCCTTGCCTTTCTCCTTTGTGTCAGTCTCAACAGCCTTAAACTGTGCGGCGGCCTTTCCAAACTCTTTTGAGAAAACATAATAGATTCCAAGATCGTAGTGGATTGCCGACTCTATCTCTTTATTGATATGTTCGTAGTTTTCCGAACCTACACTGTCGAGAGCCGTTTTCAGCACCTCCTCCACTCCTTCTGTCTCCATTGCAAACGCCTCTTTATTCCACTCGTCTTCCTTAAGATAACCCAATCCGCTCTTCAACTTGTTGACAGCGTCGTTGATCTCAAGATACTCAGCTCCATTAGACGAACGTTTCTTTGGTCTGGCAAAATAGCAAACAATGTCTTTCTCCTTAAACATGAATGTGGCTCCCACAAGACCAGATATCTTCTTGTTGCTATACTCACTCACCACTGCCTCATACGTCATGACAGAAGCTTCCTCCTGCACTTTTGCCACCGCTGCACCTTCGTTTGGCATCCATCCGGAATTGAAATTCTTTCCCAATTTCACATCCTCTTTATAGGCGATACTCTTGTCGGGAAGTGTGATTGCCACATGAAACGCAAAATCAAGATGCATATACGCGCAATAGTATTTATTAGAGCTGTTCAATTGTGTAGGGATCTGCCCCGGCTTCATCTGCGACGATCCTGGCGGATCAGTACGTGTGGGCACCCAGAATGCTCCGACCTTAATCTTCTGTTTGCGATGCATTGGATTAAACTTGTCAATAGCCATTGGTGTGACAGCCTCAAATTTTGAATATCTAACCAAAAAATCAGCCTCAGCCGGATTGTCCGTACGTATGAACGACTCGTTGTGCAGTTGGGCAACAGTGGCCGTGAACGTACCGTCTTCAGCCAACACTCCATTCTCCACCAGAGCGTAGACTTTTTTCCCAAGCGACATCTTTAATTTCGGATAAGCGGACATACTTAACTTTCCGATAACCTCGGGTTCGGCTTCCTGCGCCGATATCGTCATCGCCACAAAAGAAAAGAAAAGGACTAATATTTTCTTTATCATATCTAAATTTTACTATTTCGTCGCAAAGGTAAAAAAAAAGACGCAATTTTATTGCGTCTCTTCATATAATTTTATATTTCAAATATTTATCATTGTGCCGGAGCCGACTCGGGGGCAGGCTCAGGAGTAGCCATCATCTTCTCGTAGGCCATCTTTTCCAACTGCCATTTGTCACAATTTTCTGCAAAATACTTGCAATCGCCAAATCTTTTGTCGAGCATCACAACTTCCTTGAAATATTTAGCTGCTTTATCATACTCTTTGCAGAACAGATAGTAAACTCCTATGTTATAGTTCAATCCGCAAGCTATCTCTTCATTGATTCTGGCGTTCTTGTCTTTGAGATCAGCACTCTTCAGCTCTTTCTCCCAAACATCAACACATCCTTCTGTGACTGATTTGAACGACTCGATATCCCACTCGTTTATCTTGATCAAAGCAGAACCTTTTTTCAATTTCTCCACAGCCTCATTCATTTCAGCATAAGGATCCTCTCCCTTTGTGCGCTTCTTTTTCTTGCCATAATAGCATGTCACTTTCTTGGCATACATCATATATGACGCTCCCACCAAATCTTTAAGTGTCTTACTGTTTCGTCTTATCAGATTGTCCAATGTCAGATAAGACGCAGCTCTCTGCACACTATCCACCGCCAAGTGTTCCACTGGCCACCATCCTGAATTAAACTCGCCACTTTCCCCAACGAAATTCTCATAAAGCACAGTGCCGTCTGGCTTGGAAACGGTGATATAGAAGCTTACATCTCTATACAAGTATGCGCATGCGTATCCTGGTCGTGGATGATGTGGGCCCTCTTTCACCTCTTTAGGACGAGTTTTTATCACTACATTGCCAATTCGTATGACCTGTCTCCTCTTTTTTGGTTCGAAACGCTCAACCTCAATCGGCGATTCCTCATGAAGATTAGTATAATTGAAAATCAAATCCACGTTTGACGCGTTCGCTTGTTTGATCATCGAAGGTCCGTCGACACTTGCATTATGGTACACGACATTTCCCGGAATTGCAACGTTACCCTCCTCCAGAAGAGCATAAGTCTTTGGACCCAGCGGAAGTCGCAACTGTGGATATGAAGAAGCGTCAAAAAATCCCAATGATTCTCTGTCAGCACTTTGAGCCGACGCTGAAAGTGTAATTGCCGTTGTGGCAACGCACATCAATATTTTATTTATCAGTTTCATAACAATCAATTTATTTTTTAGCAAAGATATATTTTGCTGACCATAACAGCCATAGTAGAAATAATAAATAGTGTTAATTATCTCAAAATGCATTTAACATTCCGACATCCTATTTTTACAATGTAGATTCCCTCCGCAACATTTATGTAGTTCTGCCCATCCTGCAAAGAAATCCGCTTGATGATTTTTCCGTCGACGGAATAAATCTCTGCTTCACCTCTCTCCTCCGTATCTATCACTATTCTACCACCTTCACAATAAACCTCGAATTTATCATTTTCATTGTTTGCCACCGACGTAGGATAACAGTTTTTCTCCTTCAAAACGATGTCGGAAACAGTCACCGTCGCCGCAGGATTACTTCCAAAATCAAATAGGATCTTCACTCCGTCCATATCCTTTGGAGCCACCATCCCGACCAGCACAACATCTTTTTTCTTTCCAGCCACAAAATCATGATTCTGGAAATCTGCAGATGGAATATAAGCTACGTCATCTTTCCCATCGTATATCTTGACCAAAACCTTACTCAAATCTGCGTCGCTCTCCAACGAAAAACTCATGTCATACTGCACATCCTTCTTTATCCTCACATCTGGGAATAGCAACGAAAATTGAGCCTGCCAGCGCTCAAATGTAGGCGACGGAAGGGTCATCTCGAATTTCCTCGCATCTCCTGATACCAATGCCGTCTCTTCCTTCCAGTTTGGAGCAAAATAGCTGCTGATTTCACTTGTCTTCCCATTCAAAAGATTACATTCAGAAACGTAGTCAAATGGCTTATTATCAGCACTATTATAAAAACGTGATTCCGGATATGCATCAATATCCTGGTAGACGCGAACCCAATCCACCTGCATCGTGCGAGACTCTATCGTTTCGTCAACGTCGCCACCAAACTGACCTCCCATGGCCAGATTGAGAATAATATATTGAGCCTGATGAAAACAAGAGAGTCCATTCTCCGTCGTCGCACCAGACAGATCCATCACATTCACATTATGGCGTGAATTGTCTTTCTCGTCTATTATATAAAACTCTGCTTTCTTAGGTGTCCATTCCACACCATAAACAAAAAAATCCTCATCGAATCCACGGTTGTATTTTAATGTCTGTCCGTAATCGCAATGCAAATATTCGGCATTCGTCCCATTCCAATGCATAGTGGAAACCGTCTCCGCAGGTTTCGACCCTCTCCATTCGCATATATCTATCTCTCCGCAATAAGGCCAACCCTTCTCTTGATTTTCTCCAAGCATCCAGAAAGCTGGCCATACACCCTGACCACGCTCAGGCAACTTAATGCGAGCCTCTATCCTGCCATACTTTGTTGAGACGTTACGGCGTGTATGAATCTTAGCTGATGTATACTTTATTCTGTCCGAAACATCTTTGTGGGCATCACTACGCAAAGCGACGATATGGAGTTTGGATTCGGCAACAAAAATATTTTCCGAATTAGAGGTATAGAACTCCTGCTCATTGTTGCCCCAGCCATAACTGCCCCAGCCGATATCATGGTTCCAGGCATCAGAATTGAAAGAGTCGAACTCATCGCTCCACACAAGTTTGTATTCTGCGTGGGCACAAAGCATAGAAATAAAAAAGCCTACAAAAGCTAAAATGTTTCTCTTAGCGACCATAATCAAATATACGACTCGTTCGAACCGAATTTGTTATTGATTAATAAGACGTTGCAAACTTACATCCGTACTGAAGGTTTGCCTTCATATACCTTTCAAACGCAGCGTCTTTACTGCCAACATTTTTGAATCCCTCTGGTGTTTCAATCCAAATTTCTGAATATTTCGACTCAGGAGAATAGAAGTAAAGTTTATCCTTTGTTTTCAAGGCATATTTTTCTCCATAACCAAAAAATACAGTATCTCTCTTTGAACGAGCAAGGTCTATTCCATAGCCACGATAATCCTTATAGTCAACGCCTGTCAGTGCAAGCATTGTAGGCAGCACATCATATTGTACACCTAAAGTAGAATCCACTCTTGGCTGAATTTCAGGATGATTGAAGATAAGAGGAATATGATTACTTGCCAACATATTTGGCACATAATGTCTACCGTGGTCAGCGACAAACACAAACAAAGCATTTTTACCCCACTCTGTGTTTCTCACCAAATTATAGAACATTTTTAACTGAGCATCAGCATAATACACCGCTGCCTCTTCATCACTAAACCCTTTCTTATGATATTCATCCGGGATATTATATGGTGGATGATTCGAACAACCATATACCACACTTAACGTTTTCTTCACACCAGAAGCAATCAAAGAATCTGTTTTATGGAAAGCAAATTTAAACAAATATTCATCTGGAGCACCCCAACTTAACGATTGATACTTAGCAGGATAGTCGTCCAAACAATATTGGTGTTCGAATGGGTTTGCAGTAAAGAATCCGAAAACATTATCGAATGTCGGAGCATGAGGGACAAAGAATTGCGTAGTATAGCCCTCATGACGATAAACAGTAGAAATAACAGCTCTTCTTCTTGGAGCTTTTTCCATTGAATGGAAATGAGCAAATGTAGGTGCGGAACTGAATGTGGCACACATTCCCTTCTGTGTTATCACTCCTGCACTATAGAAATTGCAATAAGACAATGACTTTGCATAAATAGAATCAAGGAACGGGGTAATCACCTTTGGATAACCAAACGTCTTCATGACTTTTGCACTCATTCCTTCCATAAGGACAAGAATAACATGATTTTTTTGTTTGATACTATTAGCATCTGCTTCATGAGGGTAATTCTGGTATCTCATCGCAATTTTCTCAGCTTTGCTGTTCGACATATACTTAAATTTACCCTTCTTTGTCTGAGCCTGTGATTTCTCAACAAAGAAAAAGTCATTCATGGCCGACAAATTAAGCAACATCTGGTCGCTATACTCAGCAAAAGATGTGTTAAGAGGATTTCCAATAAACTTTTGGAACTTTTTGATGTGCTTCTCCTTTGGTTTACTGCGACCTCTGATACCGATTGCCATAAGCAATGCAAGTACTAAAAAAATAATGATGCTGAGGAGACGTGTCTGCTCTCCTTCCTTTACAAACTTCTTAAACAACCACCATAACAGGTAGACAAATCCGATACAAAAAATAGTTGATAAAATAAACGCTACTATATACGTACCAGAAGTCATCATTCCCAAAACTTCCGTACCTTGACCAAGTGCCTTAACTGCCTCAAAATTTATGTTGGCAAGCTGATATTTTACATAGACAATATTCGCACAGCAAATCGCGAATTCAACAAAATAAAAAACAGCTGTTATCCAAAATCCAACCTTGGACACCACTTTATTCTCCTTCCCTATGATACTTTGAATTCCTAACACAAGAGTAACGGGGACAAGTGCTAAAAGTGAACAATGATTATCGTAAACGACTCCACGACCAAAGCACTTCAAATATTCAAGGAATGGTGTGTTATCTTTCAAGGAAACTGAACTATAAGCAATTTGTACGCCGCGTACAATAGCAAATGCCAAAAGTGCTGACAAATGTGCCAACAAAACGAACTGCCAATAATTTATTGTTTTCTGTTTTTTCATTAGAAGTATTTTTATTAGTACAAAAGTAATCATTTTTATCAACCACGACAACTTAAGCTCACAAATTGGGATACATGGCGCACAAATCAATATTTTTTTTGCATATTTGCTGAAAGAAAATTTATGCCTATGAAACTTTTCCTACATATACTGATCTTTTTTCTGTTTGCATTTAACACCCAAGCAGGAGAATACGCTTTCGAAAACGCACAGATTTTGGCAAAAAAATATTGTCAGAATCCTACGTTAAGAAAAACGGGACTAAAACCATCATCCTCTTCGCTACGTTCTGCCTCAGAACGAGAGCCTTCATATTTCATTTTCTCCGATGATAAGACAAACAAATTCTGTATAATAACCGCTGATGCAGAAAAAATACTCGGCTATGGAGACAATTACTCAGATACCTTGAACCCACAGCTTCAGGCATTATTGGATTTGTATGCAGCATCGCCTCATCATCTTCCTGAATTAAGAAGTGCAACGATAAGAGAAAATATACCCGCATTTATGAATGTGATCTTCGGCACACGTTCTCCATATAATAAATATATTCCAGACAGAGACGGATATGGTCCTCCTGTAGGATGTGTGCCTGTAACATTGGCACAAATAGCTAAATATTATGAGCATCCAGCAAAACTGATGAATGATATTCCAAGCTATGCTCACATTTTGTCTACAACACCAGACACAATCTACCAAATTGAAGGGCAGAAAGCTGAAGGTCGCACTTACAACTGGAATCTTATTCTTAACCATTACGAAAAAGATACAACAGAAGAGCTTAACAATGAGGTGGCTAAATTGATGTGGGACTGTGCAAGAAGCGTGGAAACAGCTTTCGCGCAAAGTGGAAGTTCTGCTCTCACTGACATGTTTTTTTACTCCCTGATTCACTATTTCGGATACAACAGTGATTCTCTGAAAAAAATATCAAGAAGCACCTACTATCGTGAAGAATGGCTCGACATAATACATGAAGAGCTGAGCAAAAAACGTCCTATTTATATGTCTGGCACATCATATAACCATGGAGGACACGCCTTTATCTGTGACGGGTATGTTGACGGGTATCTACATATCAACTGGGGATGGAACGGCTCATGCGACGGCTACTTCGACGTCGACATATTGGACTACAAACATAATAAAGATAAAGATCAGACATCCCCAGACATCGGATATTCTTTCTTTGAAACTATTATAATAGGTATCGTGCCTGGCGAAGGAAAAACGGAATATAAAAAACCACAATCCTCTAATTCCATTGTAAAAACAAAACAGGAAAACTTAACCGTCGACACAAAATACAGAGCTACTGACGAAGGATTCATAATGTATAACTATATTGAATCCTACATTCAGAATATAAGTGAAGACAGAAATTTTGCACTCGGTTATTTCAACAAAAATGACAAAATCTCTTTTATCGCAAATGGAGAATCCGAGTTCTTCTCTTCTGACATATTGATTATTAACACAAAAAAAGAGTTTGACAAATCATATCTCGGCAATGAAATAAAATTGTTAGTGTTGGAATCAGACAGTAGCGATATAGAGACGCTTATTCAAGACACCATCTACGAATGGTGGCATCCTTCTGATTTGTTTGATACCATCACAATCACAATTCCTGATACAATTGTGAACGACAATGAAATATTTGATCCTAAAAAGGTAACTTTTATCGGTGAATATGCCGACTCTTCCATCGTATTGAATATTGAATTTCAAGCAGATAAACCAGAAGGAAGCATGGAATTCTTTGCTTTAGCCATTGCCGTGGATGGAGACACATTAATGTCTGAAACTACTAAGAATGCATACACTACAAAAAGTGAAGAGCCAACATGTCTCAAAAGGACTCTTAAAAATCTTGATCCGAACCATGAAATGACCCTGCTCGTGTTGCAAACAGACAACGTTCCTAATGGCAAGCCAAATAAAAAAGGATGGAGTGTCTGCAAGAATTTCAAACCAATATCTTTCAAATTGTCAGATTGTAAAATCTTCTCAAAAGAACTAGTTGTAGACACTATTGTGCATACAACAAAAGGCACAAAACAAAGTTTTGAAATCACATTCTCTAATCCAACTCCATATGAGTTCTATAATGATGTATATTTCCTTCTCAACAATGAAGGAGGAACCGGCATCATGATCGACATTCCTGCAGGAGGAACAGTAAAAAGAACTATAGAACGAGATATGCCTGTATTCACAAGGTATATTAATGGACTGTTCAGTATATACAACAATTTTGATGCAGCCGCAGAAATGATTTTCACAAAAGATACTTTCAGCCACGTGTTCTATGGACTTAACGGTGGAGATGAAACAACTCTCTCTCTCCAAATGCTCAACGGCACAAAGAAGAAATACACTAAAACATTCTTTTTGATGAGCGACACTGATACTATTGCCAGCCAGACTGTAACTGTTGATCCATTGACCATCGCCCAATTCAACCATTCACTTCCAGTAATTGCGAGCGACACTGACTACATTCCTTTAGACTATATTCCATATGCCTTCTTCGACAATGAGAACAACTTATTAGGATATGTATTTCCATTGGATTACTACGGCAATGTCTATCAATTCTTTGAGAATGGAGACAAATATATTTCCATTAAATTGATACCTGTTATTGACTCTATCCTGCCACCACTGATCCTCGGTGTCACGTCTTCACTGGAAGACACCACAAAATACAAAATGATGAAGTATACCCCTAGGCCTGATGATTCGGATATTTACATTGAATTCAGGCTAAACGATCTTTTCCCGAATGAAAAACCTAAATATATAGGTCTTTGCAAAGAAGACGGCTCTTTCTATGCCTACATGGAATTGCTGTGGGATGACAGTAATTCTTCGCCTAATATTCCTTCAAACGACATTTCTATCATTGCTGTCGACGGTGGTATATGGATCTATTCAGACGTAGATATCCCTTCTTTGCCAATCTACAACGTCAATGGCAGCCTGTTTCAAACTGTGGAGTTGAAACAAAATTCATCATTGTTTGTGCCTCTACCAAAAGGCATCTATATCACAGGCAACAAAAAGATTTTGATTACATCATAAATCCACATCATTATTGCTGTTGTAGAGACGCACGGTCGTGCGTCTCATTCGTTCGGTCGTGCGTCTCTACGTGTTTGTCTATCTTTTCTTTTTGAAAAAATCAGTCATTAATGTTGTGCATTCATTTTCAAGGACACCCGAGGTGACGGTGGTTTTGGGATGCATGGCATTCGGGGCATACTTTTGAAATCCTCGTTTCTCATCCTTACTGCCATACACAACTCTCGAAATCTGGCTCCAGCCTAACGCTCCAGCACACATCACACACGGCTCAACAGTGACATAAAGCGTACAATCAGTCAAATATTTGCCACCAAGATAGTCGGCTGCCATAGTTATGGCCTGCATCTCCGCATGGGCTGTGACATCATGCAACGTCTCCGTCAGATTATGGGCAGAGGCTATCACCCTGCCAGCACATACAACCACAGCACCAATAGGGACCTCACCCTCTGACATTGCCTTTTTTGCCTCCTTCAAGGCCATCTGCATATATTTCTCGTCGACTGCCATGAAAAATTTAATCAAAAAGAGTGGGAGCCTCGGCATACTGCTTCGCCATTATCTCCGAAAAGACAATGCGTCTGACAAAATCCGATTTCTGAATCTTATGTTTACGGCAATAATTGGAAAGAGCCTCATACTCCTTCTCATTCAAAGACACGACCACCCTCCGATCGCGTATTAAACTTTTATGTTTTGATATTGCCATACTCACCGTTTATTGGTCGTAGATATACAAAATTATGAATTAAAATGTAAAAATCATCCGTTTTGGCTAATTTTGTACTGCTTAATGAAAATATTCGATGAAAACGCAAGATTCCGCAGACTATATACATTCGTTGATTGAAGAGGGTGAGCATGTATGCCAAGACTTCAAATTTGAAATCTCAGACGCAAGAAAAATAGCCAAAAGTTTCTCAGCATTCGCCAACACAAATGGTGGACGTCTTCTTATCGGAGTGAAAGACAACGGCAAAATATCCGGCGTCAGCTCTGAAGAGGAAGCGTATATGGCAGAAGCCGCCGCCAACGTCTACTGCACACCTCATCCCGATTTTGAAATAATTCCCCATAAAGTAGACGGGAAGACGGTGCTAGAAGTGATTATCCCCGAGTCGGCCACCAAACCTATATTCGCCATCGACGAGGAAAACCGCAAATGGGCATACGTGAGAATAGCTGATGAAAACATCCAAGCCACCGCCATCCACCTTGAAATGTGGCAGCAGGGAGGAATGCAATATGGTGTGACCATTGAGTTTACCGACACAGAAAAGAATCTCCTTAAAAGCATCGAAACAGGTTGCTTCTCAATCAATAAATTTGCCAAAACATATGGTTTGGACAGACGTGATGTACAAAAGCTAATAGCCAAACTCGTAAGATTCGGAGTGTTGGACTACACTTTCGTCGACAGAAAATTCAAATTGTCTTTGTAGTTTTATTCCAAAGTATCGGGAAAATCGGAAAATTATGCTATATTTGCGTCTTGCAAAAAGTACGTGGCTCAAAAAAGGAGATAATATTAACTGCTTTCGTACATTGCAGTAAATAGAAATGAAACTTACAGCATCGATTGTAACCTACATAACTGAACGCAAAGAATTGAAGAAGTGCATAGACTCAATGTTGGCAGACGGCATTGATTATGTGTACATTTCCGACAATTCTCCATCCGACGATTTGCGTTCGTTCTGCGAGGAAATTTCGAATGTGGAGTACTTCTTCAACGGCAAGAATCTCGGCTATGGAGGCGGTCACAACGCAGCCATAAGAAAAGCCATCGCCAGCGGTTCAGACTATCATCTTGTGATTAATGCGGACGTTTACTTCAATACAGGTGTGATTCCCGCAATCACAAAATATATGTCGGAAAATGAAGATGTGGCCATGGTGCAGCCAAACGTACTTTATCCCAATGGTGAGCAACAGTACACAGTGCGTATGCTCCCTACTCCTGCCAACCTGATATTCCGTCGTTTCCTTCCCGACAGCTGGGGAGAGAAAATGAACTACAAATATCTGCTGAAGTTCAACGACCACAAACATGAAATGAACATTCCTTACCATCACGGATGCTTTATGTTTTTCCGTGTGAAATGTTTCGACACAGTAGGCTTGTTCGACGAAAGATTCTTCCTTTATCCCGAAGACATCGACATCACACGTCGCATGCACAAACATTTCCGCACTATGTTCTGGCCGGGAGCCGTGGTGACACACAAACATTGCGCAGCTTCATACAAAAGCAACAAAATGCTTCTGATCCATATGAAAAACATGATCAAATATTTCAACAAGTGGGGATGGATTTTCGATGAGGAGAGAAAAAAATGGAACGCTGAAATTCTTGAAAAATATTCTTGATGATGATGGCAAAATGGCTATAGCTATTAAATAAGACAAAAAAAGACGTGATTGCTCACGTCTTTTTTCGCCTTTCGCCTTTAAAAAGTCAGATTCACCCCAACACCATTTCCAGTCAATCCGAATTTCAATTCTGACACATTCCGTTTTCCTGAATTATATTCGAAGTTGTAGTTTCTCAACATTTCTTTTGATGTCCTTTTTCCGGTAATAAATTTCACCATACCTACAGAGAACAAGACAGATCCAGAACATAATGCAGTCAACGCGACACGTCTGGCGGCATGAGAATCGTTGATCGCTGCCCCAATCGCAATAGGTCCGGAGACAAACATCAAAGCAGCTCCCGCAACCCACATAGCTCTTCCTGTACGGTAGCCACGTACATTTTCTCGAAAGACATCATAATCATTTCCAAGTATTTCATACGCACTTTGCACGGAAATGTATTCCGAGTTGAAAGCAAGCAAAGAAGGAGAATTCTTACGGTATGCCAACGGATATTTGGCTGAGTTCATGTGACGTGACACGACCACCTTTGTGTCAACATCCTTTTCTGTCTTTTCTTCCAGGTTCACAGATTTCACCCTTTCCACATATACCGGACCAGCCTTCACCACCACATGTTTTCTTTGCGGTGATACTAAATTTTCCTGTGGAATAGAATCAAACACCTCCACGTCGCCATTCTGAAACTTGATAGACTCCACCTCATCCTCATTAAGCAAAAACAATGGACCGTCTGGATTATTGAATTTCTTATATTTGACCTTGCCTAATCCCACTTCCGCCACTTTAGCAGCCTCAACCCTTCCATTGCGAAATCTGATTGTATCCTGTGCTGATGCAAACATACACGTCATGAAGACAATCAAAAGAAAAAAACACCTCTTCATTTTATACAAATTTGAATTTTTCACATTTAATTTTAGAAGCTGTTTAATTATATAATTCGGCTATAAAGTTTGAGGATTGTTAAGGGCCCATGTTTGATAGATATTGGCCCTAACCCCTCCTCTCTAGTGCGAGCCGTAGGCAAGCACTTATTATTTTTTTGCTTTATACAATGAATTTCAATCATATGTAATCTTTGTGAATTAAACAAACAGCTTCCTTATTCACATCTGCAAAATTATCAAAAGGTTGAAGCAAAAACAATTTTTATGCTCACTTTATGATTGAAATCCGTCTATATCAGCAATAAAAAAAGGAGTATCAAAACCTATAAAGTCACGATGCTCCCTCTTTTGATTTATCCTCTTTTCTTATCAATTCGGTTTTCTTATTGGACGGACACTGACTCCGTGATTTCTGTTGAAATCATATGTGCCATTCCACGACCCAACTTTTCCTATTGTCACTCCATTTTTTCCATTGAAAGGTAAAATATAGAATCCGTTTGTCCCCGACCTAGTTGAGGTCATATAAATTCCATTGCAACCATCATTACTTGCCGGACTGTCAAGTGTGCCCCTCCTTTGTGTATGCACTCCTCCAGCTGCTGGAAGCCAAATTCTTTTGTTGGAATAACTGCCCTTCCCCTTAAAATAAACTCCATTCGTCTTAACATGCGGTATGACGGAAGTAGGATCTGCCCATTCAACCCATTGATTGAACGAAGCTTCATAAGCGCAACTTTTCAATTCCTCCATTTCCGCCCTGCTTGGTGTGACCCAATCATCACCCCAAAGAGATGTGGCAGGATCTCCAATCACCACTCCCTGATATGTTTTTGCGGATATTCCTTGAAATCCCTTCTCTTCTGAAAATGCAAGTCCAAAAGCAGTATTTAGGCCAACAAGTGCCAAGCCCATCAATTTAGACGACTTGGTATTATCCCAAGCGTACTCGTAATGTTCTTCGGGCACTCCCCACGGATAATAGCCTCCGAAGCTTGCCTCTCCCGGTTGGTCAGACGTTGCTCCTATATTCATTGTCGCCCACTTCACACTCAATCCCAACTGGATGGCAGCATGTGTCGGTTTGTTTGGCAACGTCATTTTCACGACCTCATTATTCGCTGTTGTGATTGCCCCATTACACTTCATATAGTAGTGGTATTCATCTCCTGTCTCCGCGCTACTTGTCACCACATCATACGAATAGAAATAAAATTTGAGAGCGGCGCCATTGCTGATGGTTTTTCCAGCTGGCACAGCGACGTAAATATCAAGCACGTCTCCTTGGTCGGCAAACACATATTCCGGTTTATTTCCCAAAGTGACTGTATAGACATTATTCTGGTCCAAACCCTTTATCTTCAGCAATGAGCCACCGACAAACATTGCCGGAGATTTCGTTTGGATATGGATGAGACTCTTGTTATCCGCAGGAAGAAGAGATATTGTAGGTTTGTTGTTAAGATTAATTCCTGTCTCATTAGCCTTTAAATATTCTACACACACATTATTCTTTTTTTGGGTCTGAGCAGTAGTTCCTGGATCTGAGCCAAAAGAGACGGTACCTGTCCAATCGCCAGCATTCTCAATCGCTCCATAATGATAGAATTCTCCATTATTACCACTCATGCCTTTGAATACGAACGGATATTTCTGACTTCCATCATCAAGTATGACAATGTCTCCATTCTCCCACACGACAGCAATATTCTCACCGTCTTCCTTATAATAGGCACGGGTGTCGGAAACATTAGGAGCCGACACAAGAATTGTGTAGCAAGGCTCATCGTCTCCCAACACCATAGTACCCTCGTCTTCACACGAAGCGAAGAAAAGAGATGCTATAATAATATTTAGTATATATATGAAATTTTTCATAATTTTCACCATTTACTTTTGCGTCTCACTCCAATCAATATCATTCTGCCTCCTCACACAATTCACAAGCAACTCCTGCTTCGTGTCGTAGTTCGGCATCACCTTAAACTCCAATTCGTAACTATGGTTACGTTCGATTTGGGTGATGTTCCCTAAAGTTTGTTCCTTGATGATATATTTGGCAAAGAATACCCATGGATAATATGGTTTTTCATTTCGAAATATGCCAAACCGTCTTACCTTCAATTCATTATTAGATATCATTAGAGTCTCAGTATAACCGATACCAAAAACTGAAATGCCTCTTATTCTCAAATAGCTACGACTAAATCCTTCAAATTTTACCGTGTTAATAGAAAAACTTTTTCCACTTGTAGACAGCTTAGGATATCCACTCTCAGGAATATATTTTCCCGTCCTCGTACATACATCATTATCAATGGATACCTTGCAACTCTCAAATTTACCTCCAGTATAGTACCAAAAAACTCTGTTTCCATAACCGCTAGAGCCAAAAGGAATTATGTTAGGATCGTTCATTGACATTAATTTAATGTTATTGTCGTCAGCCCCTAGACAACGATTTTCTGAGTTCTCATAATCTCCTGGATCAAGATTATCGCTCCACATCACATAGACATTTCCATCCTCAAGGCTTTCCACTCTATTTCCCAAACTTTTGCCACGATCCACCTTAAGATTATACTTATACGTTCCTGTATTTTCAAACACATACATAGAAATGGTAATATCCTTGCCATTCTCTATTTTATTGATTTCATGATCGTTTGTGCCACCTAATGCTTTAAGAATATCAAACGCCACAGTACCTGTATTTGACGGTGCGGAGCCATTATAAAAATATTTTGAACTTGTAGCCAATACCCTATTAATCACAAACTGGTCAACATAGACATTATTATCTTTCGGTGTGTTTGTTTCGTAAACTATATACTGTCCTGTGAAGTTTCTGAATGTCACCTGCAAACGAGCACATACACGTCTCATTTTCACATTGAAAACTGTCGCTCCTTTCTGAATAGTGGCTTTCGCAACAGCATTTACTGGCATACCCGAACAAGCGGTTGTCACATCAGTTGATCCAACCTTGAAGTTTCCTGCTTGGGGCTTAAAACTGAGTTTGTAAAGATTCGCAGTAGTTACACTGATATTTGAAGTTTTTATAAGATTATTTATTTCAGTATAATTTGACATAGCAGTCGTTCCACTGACCGTGTATCCGCTTATTGTGTTATACACATCTGTGCTCACATTTCCCAATGCATAAACCCTACCTTCTGTAGTATTGATTTTCAAATCCGGAAAAATCACCTCATATTGTTTCACTCCCGTCGACGTCGGGGCACCGTCATACCATTTATTGCAATGGATAGCATACACATTATCGCTATTATCCGTAACCACAACAACAATATTCTGGAAACGTCCACCGTTTTCAGGCTGAGCATATTCTATATTTGCGTTATCCGCACGCGTGGCAGACTCTATATCCACAGAGACATCCGGTGCGGAGACACAAACCTTGACAGTCGTGGTGATTGGGTCTCCACCATACACATCAGCAGATTCTTCCCCCTCCGTCTGCTCAACATCATCGTCGGAACAGGCAAAAGAAAAGAATCCTAATAGCACTGCTATCAATAGTGTATATATATAGTTCAGCAATTTCATTTTAATTCCTCCTCATAAATGTGATGCGTCCAATCTTCAATTTCTATATTGGCATTCACCTGATACTCATATACACCTATTGTATAAGTATACTTCGTTCCTGCTTTCCACTCCTCTATCTTACCGCCAGCTGTCAAATCCACCGTCGCTACAAGATCATTTGCAGGTCTTGTATCTCCATAATAAAATTTTATCTGTAGTTCAACCTTATGGTTAATCGTTCCTGTATAAGAACGACCATTAAGTTCAATTGTGATTTGCTCGTTGTTTTTTGCTAATTCCTGTGGAATAAACAGCATGTTTGTACAATAATCCAACGACATATCTACTTCCGCGGAAATCTCTGAGATAATACCTTCTTTGCCAACAATATCATGAGGCTTTGACACCAGTTGGAATCCATTTTTCAAATGTCCATTGTTAAGATTTTGCGGTTTTATGGATTTGCCATTCTTATCAAGGATTAAGAAATTTTCAGACAATTCACTTGCGGTAAAAGTCTGATGATGTTTCCAATTTGGATTTGCATCACTATTGTAATCACCTGAATTAATATAATTTACCACCTGAAATGAGGTAATAGTAAGCTTCTGTCCAGTCTTCTTCTTGATATTGAAATTCACACAAGCTAGAATATGTTTCATGTTCAAACGGACAGTTTCATCAACAAGATTCGATGGCACACTAGCATCCATAGTTGAGCATTCTACCATGTCTGACACAAGAAGATCTGTATTATTTCGTGGGTCGTCAGCCGACCTGTAATCTGTCAATTTTAATATTGTGGAACCGGAAGTGAAATTTTCATGTATAAATCCTCCACTACCACACGATTCATCAGTTGTTGCATTGTTTGCGACAGTGATTGTATTTGGATAATACGCTCTAAACCTATAATTATGTTTATCTTCCCAATACTTTAATGGAGTGTATTCCCATACCATTCCTGTATTAGTCAAATTCACAACCTCCTCATCTTCATTTGTTCCAAAGATTGCTTTCCAAACGGAACCTCCATTTCCTTTTTTCATTGAAAGCACAGAAAGCTGAGTAAGGTTGCCCTCATCCAAGAGAGTAGCTCTTGTTGTCGGTTTCTGGAATCCATCCTGGAATGCATTGAAACCAATCTCGCCATTTTTGTCTGACGACGATTCTTTGTACTCCTCATCCTCATCTTTGCACGACGCAAACAATGCGGACAAGAGTATTGCCAGCACACATTTGATTGTTATGTTATATTGTCGTACGTTCATTTCGTCTTTCGTCTATCGTTGAAAATTTATCCAGCAGAGGCACTTTCGCGCCTCTGCCGAATAAAATTAAATTACTTGATTGTAATGTTTGTGTTATTCTCAGCAGTCTCCCAAGCTGAAACTGTTACAGAGAATCTGATAGGAAGAGACTTAGCGAATTCTGATTCATTATCATCTCCATCACCATCAACATCATCAACATCATCATTCTTATCATCAGGCACACCATCCTTATCCTTATCACCGATGAAGTTAGTCATAGGCAATGTTAGAGTGTAACGATAAGCCTTACCTGCCTCCCATGCAGCATCAGCAATAACTACAGTCTTACAACCGATGTTATTGTATCCACAATCTCCAAGCACTTCACTTTCTTCGATAGTCGCACCACTTGCATTATCTACAACTTTGTAGTAAACACGAATTGCGATCTTATTGTCTGATGCTCCATTTGCGTTTGGATAAAGCATTAAATTCTCGTTGAATGCAAGAGTTTCAGTTCCAGATATACTGTTTACAGTAGAAGATGTCTTAGCAGCGTCGTTATAGTATTCATAAAGAGTACCATTAGCGGCTTCAGCCACTGCTCCCTCTGCTGCATCTGTCAACTTAGACCACAAGTCTCCAGCCACTTTAGATGCAGGGACACCCCAAGAAGCTTTAGCAGCTTGTGTGTTTGTAGATGGTTGCTCTGTATCTGCTGTGCTTTCTGTTGTCTCTGCAATAGTACAAGTAGCTTCTCCTGAATTAGCCAACAACTCAATTCTCTTGATAACATAAGTGTACTTTGTGTTAGTGTTACCAGGGATAATTGAAAAATTGACCATTGATAGAGCATGAGTAAAGTTCATAGGCTGAACTCCATTTTCTGGCTGAGCTGTAGCCTGTGCAGATGCAATTACAAGATCCTCCTGATCAGCAGCTGTGCTTTTAACTGTATAGTTTACTTGAGCTGCATTTTCAGTTGTAATAGATGATCCTCCAGCAAAAGATGCTCCATCAATCTTATTGAATGCGTAGAACATCATTGGATTTGCGTCAGAGATTGTGATTGGCCAATAGTATGTTGCTCCCTTTGTATCGAAGATACCATCCTGTGCAGCTGCTGTACCATCAAGAGAACCTATACCATTAGCAGCCTCATCATTTGTGATATACATCTTACTGTTGAAAGTAGCATTTACCATAAAACCAGATGTCTTAACAGATGCAGATGTAACAGCTGTAGCACGAGTCTGACCTGCAATGTATGGAGAGAATGTAATGCCTCCATTTGCAACTTTTTGTTTGCCACCTCCATTCTCAGCAACGAACTCCTCGTCCTGAGAGCACGATGCAAGTGCTAAGCTTGCAAGTGCGAAAAAGAAAATTTTCTTCATGTTTGTAAATTTTTAATAATTATTTTCCTTTTGTTTTTTTACAGATCGATATCGATATTGATCTCATCTTCCCAATCGCTCACCGTGATGTCGAATCCATTGCCATCTCCCGTCATCTTCACATTAGGAAGTTCCAACGGATCCTTCACCTCTATAATCAAATCTATATCGTTCTCATTTGACGCCCTGACCTGATTGCCCACTGGCAAATCATAAGTCATGATCGTTTCGCCGTCGACGAGCATCACATCCAAATGCAGGTACAGCTCGTCTGGCTTGTACGAATATCCCTTCACCAGTCCGAATGTCTGGAATGTTGTCTCCACGTATCCGGTGCTGTCTGTCACCGCTGTGCCATTCCATCCCGTCAGCTCATGCGCTGTCATTTCTGTCAACGCGTGCATCTGGCTGATATTATAGGACTTAGCCACACCGCTTATCACAGCCCTCACAGTGTAAAGGTTCTCATATCCGTTGAAATGCACTTTCACACCCATCTTGATGATCGCCGATTTAGTGTAGAATGTCCCGTCGTCGAATCGTGTATGAGGTGTAAACTCTCTAATAATTTTGTCTTCGTCAATTATCACTCCTTCATGGCAATCACTGGCAAACCATATCGGCTGCTTCGTGGTGAGTGAATATTCATCCGCTCTTGTCTCTGCGTTTGCTCTTGTCTGCTCTGCCCAGGGTGAATGAGATCGTGTCACCCATTCTGCTCGTGAGGTAGAAAACCATCGCGATGCCTGAGGGATCGTCTCAATCTGTGCCGACGCGTATTTGTCCATTCCGCTGAATTGTAGCGACGCATATTCCATCACCGACTGGTTGAACACGAAAATGTTCCATTCTCCGTCATATAGCTTAAGCTGGACGTGTTCAAGATCATTTGTCACCATCACAGCAGGCTGCTGTTTTCCCGTCTGATCAAAGGCATACACCGACATTCCTGTTGGCGCGTCACCCTCGTCGAAATCAGCAAAACGGCTCTTGCTCCAGTTCACATTGATATCCACCGGCACAAGTTCATCCCATTCGTCCCATAGCTGGCGTCTGTCGCAGGACGTGGCGACCAGCATCAGAATAAACATCAACCACGTAGAGACGCACAGACGTGCGTGTCCTTGACGTGCGTGTCCTTGAAAGAGTGACTTATTCTTTGATTGCATCGTCACCTCCTTCCTGTTTTTTCTTGTGCAACTTGCTCGGTCTCTCCACTTTTCTGTGGATCAGATAGCCAATATTAATGTCAAGTTTTGTAGGGCCGATCCATGTGTAGCGTCCGTCGCGCTGCCACACCAGATAATCATTCTGCATTCTGCCCTCGTAGTAGCTATAGTTGGTGCGCATCATACCCACTCCGACACCAAACTGCACTCTCCAACGCCTATTTTTACCAAATCTTTTGGCATAATGGTAAGTAAATCCGGCATTGACGCATATTTCACCTTGGTACCCTTTTGAATTACGCTCGAGATCGTAATATCCCACACCACCAAACAGTCCCACAGCATGTCCGGTCAGCACCGGTTCATAACGTCGGTCGCCCAGCCAATACTTGCCCTCAAGTTCCCAATATTGAAGCTCATAACACCATGAATCATCCTTTGCCACCCACCATGGGAAGACGTATGAGACATTGAAGCTCAGCATCTTTTTGATCGGAAACTCTACTCCGAAATTCGGAGCCAACGCCGCATCATAGAGCACGTTAGAGTTGACCGCAAACAACGGCTGATATTCCGTCACCGTCGTCTTTCTAGGCTTCCTTTTCTTTTCCTTTGGAGCCTTAATCGGATCATGAGGAGAAAGTTCGTCGTTAGGCTTTTTGACATGCACAAAAGACTGATCCTCCTCTTCAGGCAGAAGTTTGTCCATCTCCGGAAATTTCTTTCCCTGGCTCGATTTCTTCTTGAAATAGATCACCACATCACATCGACGCAATACTGGGAAAAACTTCTTTGAAATATTATCCCAAGTTGCACCACTTTTATCAAAAGATTGGATTTTTGCAGGCACGTTGCCACCCGACATAATACACTGCAACACCTTCTCCTTATTCGGGATGTCTGATTTTCTGACCTCCGCCGCAAGGTTCTGCCAAATCTGCGGTATCGTCACCTTCGCGTCGAAATAGTTTTCATTATATCTAGGAAGTTGGAAATACCTTTCAATAAGATGGATGGAATTGTCGAGACGCTTCCATCTCACTCTAGAGTTTGCCTCATCAGAACCCTCTGGAGAAACACCAGCATATACATCCACACGGGGCACATATATAGAATCTGCACCCTGCTTCTCCTGCAATGCTCGCAATTTATTAAGCATAGCATTGTTAGTGGAGTAGTCAAGATCTATCGCTCCGGAGCCTACATGGAAATAAAAAGTGATTTTTGCGGAATCCACGTAATCGCTGAATCCGCCGTTTTTCTGAGCCGTAGCAATGGCTACGTTCAATACAAATATTACAAAATATGCAACAAGCTTTCTTATCAACTTTTTATCCTAATATGCCATCAACACATTCATCAACTTCAGCCGTTCATCAACCCTAATACTAAAAAGACAATCGATATATTGTCCCCATTCAACCACACTAAATATTTTTTTGATATCTGATTCCTAAATTTCTAACTCTTTTCGCCTCATACCTACAGATATCTTCTGCAAAGAAAATTAAAAATAAAATACATTATATACATACGCTGCATGTTTTTTAGCATTTTTGTGATTTTCATCTATAAAATAACGGATTTGACATATAAATTGTCCGTTTCGTAGATAAATTCACAGAATGGAATATTTGGTCAAATCTAATAGACATTTATATTATATCCTGTTGTTCCATCGTTATCTAATCTTTGATTTTTAAGCGAATATACAAAAATAGCTTTTGGAAAAGTGGTTTTGGGCTAAAATCTAAAAAAAGACACATTTTTAAACCAAAAAAGACGCTCTTTTAAAGCGTCTTCTTTGAGTTTGGTGATCGGGAAGGGATTCGAACCCTTGACCCACAGCTTAGAAGGCTGTTGCTCTATCCAGCTGAGCTACCCGACCTACCTTAACTGCTTTCTTCCAAAAGCGATGCAAAAGTATAAACTTTTCGGGTTAAAACCAAAAAAAGCACCGTTTTTTTTGAAATTTTATTCAAACTAGCAGAATCTGATTCATAACTCAGCATTTTCTGCTATCTATATGAATTCAATCACTCCACAATTTCGCCTATCAATGTGGCTGATGTTGTCTGCAACACTTTGACATGGACAATGTCGCCAACCTTCGCGTCTCCCTTAGGGAAAACAGCCACTTTGTTCTGCTGTGTGCGCCCAAACAGCTGGTCCGCGCTTCTCTTGCTGCGTCCTTCAACCAGCACTTCAAACACTTTGCCAAGGTCACGCTCATTGCTGATTGCCGACAGACGTGTCTGATTTTCAATAATCTCGTTCAATCGGCGGATCTTCACCTCTTCAGAGATATTGTCTGGCAAAAACTTAGACGCGTATGTGCCTGGTCGTTCCGAATACTTGAACATGAACGCAGAATCAAACACCACCTCATTCATCAAAGAAAGAGTCTGCTGGTGATCCTCCTCCGTCTCCCCATGGAATCCGCAGAAAATATCCGTTGTGATGCCACAATCAGGAATTATACGGCGTATGGCAGCGATTCTCTCCAAAAACCATTCGCGGGTGTACTTTCTGTTCATAGCCTTCAACACGGCAGAACTTCCGCTCTGCACCGCAAGATGTATGTGTTTGCACACATTATCCCACTTGGCAATCGCATAAAGGATATCATCAGTCATATCCTTAGGGTGCGACGTGGTGAAACGAATACGCATGCCCGGGAACTTTTGTGCGATTATCTCAAGCAGCTGGGCAAAAGTGGTGACGTTTTCATTCTCGTCGACGAAGCGATAAGAATTTACATTCTGTCCCAACAAGACAACCTCCTTGAATCCCTTTTCACTTAGATCGTTGACCTCATTCAGAATACTGTCGACAGCACGGCTTCTCTCTCGTCCACGAGTGTAAGGGACAATACAGTAAGAACAGAAATTGTTGCAGCCTCGCATGATAGAGACATATCCCGAAATACGATTGTGTCCGAGTCTTGCCGGGATGACGTTGCGGTAGGTCTCAGTGGTAGAAAGATCCACATTTATCGCTTTCTCTCCCGCCTCCACACTTGAAATCAAGTTTGGCAGATCAAGATACGAATCAGGGCCACACACCAAGTCTACAACTCCTGTCCTCAGAAGATCTTCCTTCATTCTTTCAGCCATACATCCGATAATACCAATGATAAGCGGACGCTTGGCATCACGCTTCAACGACTGGAAATACTGAATGCGGGAGTGTATCTTCTGCTCCGCATTATCACGTATCGAACAAGTGTTGGCAAAAATAGCGTCTGCCTCCGCTATATCCTCAGTGATTTCATAACCTACCGTCTGCATGATCGCAGCCACAACTTCCGTGTCTGCCACGTTCATCTGGCAGCCATAAGTCTCAATAAAAAGTTTTTTTGTCGCAGATTTAGAGTCTGTTTTCATCTTTTATATATTAAAATTGTTGCAAAGATACTCATCTTCATTTATTTTTGTAGTTCATATAGAAGAATTTAGAAGAAATAGGTTTTCAAATGAGCGCAGAAACAGAATCAAAGTCGACATCGACTAAGAAAAACAAAGAGCCATTTTTCAAGAGATTCATCAAAAATCCTTTGGTGATCAGTATATTCGCATGCATCATAGTCGTGCTTATCGGTTTGGCATGGACATCAAGCTGGCTTGACAGCTACACGAACCACGGTGTAGAAATAGAGACTCCCAACCTTAACGGCATGACAGAAAAAGAAGGTGGTGAGATTCTTGCCCTTCGCGGATTAACATATGAGGTGATAGACTCGATGTATGTCAACGGAATGAAGCCAGGAGCTATCGTCGACCAAGTGCCAAAAGCCGGAGCAAAAGTGAAAGAGGGTCGCAAGATCTACGTCAAGATCCAGGCTTACAGTGCGAAGAAAGTGTCGCTTCCTGAAGTACGTGAAGGATCAGCACGTCAGGCTGAAAACTTGTTGGCAAGCGTAGGATTGAAGGTCAACAATTTGGAATACGTACCGTCGGAGCAGAGCGGAAACGTAATTGAAGTGAAATACCACGACCAAATCATCCTTCCAAACACAAAACTGACAGAAGGTTCAGCAGTCACTTTGGTTATCGGACGCGGATTGTCTAACGAAGAAGTGCAAGTGTCTAGTTTCCGTGGACTTACACTTGACAGAGCAAGAAACGAAGCTCATGAGAAAGATTTGAACATTGGTTCTATCAATTACGACAAAGGCATAACAGACCAAGACAAAGATAAAGCCATCGTCTACAAACAGACACCTATCACAGGCAAGACAGTCCCTGCCGGCACTCGCATCGACCTATATCTGACTATCGACAAGTCGAAGATGGAAGAGCCCGAAGAGGTGTTCAAAGACGAGACTGTGCAGGATTCTGTGCCAGACAGTGAGGACGGACTTTGGAACTAATTCATTTTAGGAAGTAAAAATTAAGAGTTAAAAGTCAACAATTCAATTTTCCCTTTGTTACATTTCGTTGTGAACTTTACTCTTAAATCTTAATTCTTAATTCCTCTAAAAAGTGCAAGACGAGAACGAAGATATAGAAATATTTAAAGACGGTGAAGCCCCAGAGGCAGAGCTCGGCAACGACGGCCAGCTTCACGAACATTTTCGATTCAGTGTGCCAGAAGGCAAAAAATTGGTGCGCATCGACAAATTCCTCGTCGGTGTGATGCCTCACGTGAGCCGCAACCGCATACAGATGGCCGCTGATTGCCAGACAATACTAGCCAATGGCAAACCAGTGAAATCGAGCTACAAAGTGAAGCCGAACGACGAGATTTCCGTTATGCTGTCGTATCCGCCGTCGGATTTCACTATAATTCCACAAGATATACCCATCAACATTGTGTATGAGGATAAGGATGTGGTGCTTGTCAACAAGGCTGCAGGTATGGTGGTGCACCCTGGATTCGGCAATTTCCAAGGCACACTGCTAAATGCACTCGCATGGCATTTGAAGGATGACCCCGACTACGACACTACAGATCCTAGATTGGGATTGGTGCACCGTATAGACAAAGACACATCCGGACTCCTAATTATAGCCAAGAATGACGACGCGAAAAGTGATCTTGGCAAACAATTCTTCAACAAGACCACACGTCGACGCTATAACGCTCTTGTTTGGGGAAATGTGGAGAAAGACGAGGGTACAATCGACGCTGACATTGCTCGTGACCCAAAAGACAGGATGCTCTTCACTACGTTTCCAAACGGAGAAAATCCGTCTGCCAAACATGCAGTGACCCATTATAAAGTGCTGGAAAGGTTTGGTTATGTCACATTGGTGGAGTGTGTTCTTGAGACAGGACGCACACATCAGATCCGTGTTCACATGAAACATATCGGTCACACACTGTTTGCCGACGAAAGATACGGAGGCATGGAGATATTGCGTGGAGAACGCACATCCAACTACCGTAAATTTGTCAGCAACTGTTTCTCCATCTGCCCACGTCAGGCACTGCATGCCAAGACTCTCGGATTCCGTCATCCACGTACAGGCGAGGAAATGGATTTCGACTCTGAGATTCCAGGCGACATGAAAGCGTTGCTAGACAAGTGGAGAAAATTCCGTGAAAACAAAGAATATTGACACACAGAGATTTTATGAGTCAAATTACAAAGCACAAAAAAACGCAGACACCTAAATGCCTGCGTTTTTTGTTTCTCATTTATTAATTAATTGTACGCTTTTGCTACCAAATTTACAATCTCTTCTGTAGCAAAGAAATCTAGTTTTTCCTTAAGACCCTGCTGAGATGCAGCATCCAAGTTAGTTCCTGCCAAGAATCCCTTCTTCCAAGCTTCATCCTGAGACTTGTTAGACCATGCCACAAGGATGCTAATCATCTCTTTCTGCTGATTCTCAGGTAGAGAACTGAATACTCCGACCATTTGAGTCAATCCCTCATTTGTGGCAGGGATAGAAGCAAGTTGCTCTTCATAAATTGCGTCAAACAAATCCTTGTGTGTTGCGCCCTGTGCGATACCGTCAGCCTCGCCCTCACCAAGTTGTTCTTTTCCTTCAAAAATCTCAGAGAAAGTATCCAACAAATCCTTAGTTGTAATCTCGTCCATCACAACACCATAATCTACAAGTCCTGAGATAGCTTCATCCAACAATTCAGCAGCCTTCTTTGCATTATCTTCTGATCCTGCAGCACCAACGAATGATTGCATCCATGATGCGTTATTCTTATTATTATTGTACTCGATAATAGTCTCAGCAAGATTCACCAACTGATCCTTTGTCATAGAAGTAGCCTGAGCTAAAATATTGCTGCCTTTTTCCTCTGATTTTTTTACGATATCCTTCATTAGATCTCCTGCCTCAGTAGGAGTCACAACATTGTTAACTTCCTGCTTTGGTTCGTCTTCATCATCGTCGTCACCACAAGAAGTTGTTCCCATAGAGAAAGCACATCCTATCGCAAGTGCCACCCAAAAATTTCTTAGTTTAATCATAAGCCCTATTACTTTAATTAAATTATTTACATCATGACTTTATGTCATAACATAGCAAATATATCCCTTTAAATTCAAAAAACAAATTTATTGCTGATTTTTAACTTTTTCCGAGTAATATTTTTTTCACTTCATGAAGTTTGTTCAAAGCTTCAATCGGAGTAAGGTTGTCGATATCTATTGTCAGGATTTCATCACGCACCTGTGAAAGTGTAGGATCATCAAGTTGGAAAATACTAAGCTGTGTGCCGGCAGGAAGTTTTGGCTCCGTTGCCTTCTTTATTTTCTCTGTCGTGACGTCTGTGTCTTTATGTTGTTCCTCCAGACGGTGCAGAATCTCGTTTGCTCTGTCGACAACAGTAGATGGCATACCGGCAAGTTTAGCAACATGTATACCAAAACTATGCTCGCTTCCACCCTCTTTCAATTTACGCAAGAAAATCACCTTGCCATCTGCCTCACGCACCGAAACATTATAGTTTTTCACACGCTCAAACGTGTTCTCCATCTCGTTAAGCTCATGGTAGTGAGTGGCGAAGAGAGTTTTTGGATTAGCCTTGGGATTCTCGTGAAGATACTCCACGATAGCCCATGCAATCGAGATTCCGTCATAAGTGGAAGTTCCACGGCCAAGCTCATCGAAAAGCACAAGTGAACGATCGGTGATATTGTTGATGATGCTCGACGCTTCCGTCATCTCCACCATAAACGTTGACTCTCCCATCGAAATATTATCAGATGCTCCCACACGTGTGAAAATCTTATCCACGACACCGATATGGGCACTGTCGGCAGGCACAAAACAACCAATCTGAGCCAACACCACAATCAACGCAGTCTGGCGAAGTAGTGCCGATTTACCAGCCATATTAGGACCGGTGATCATCATAATCTGCTTCTTCTCATTGTCGAGCTCCACACTATTTGCGATATACGGGCTGTCTATCGGCAACTGACGCTCTATCACCGGATGACGACCCTCACGGATATCAATCACAAGGCTGTCGTCGACGACGGGACGAACATATTTGTATTTTTCAGAGACAGAGACAAAAGACATCAGACAGTCAAGCTGAGCGATGATAGATGTGTCAGTCTGTACAGGTGATATATAGTCGGCAAGCTCATCAATAAGCTCCATGAACAATCGCGTCTCCAACGGAATGATCATCTCTTCCGCCTTGGTGATTTTTGCCTCAAGCTCCTTCAATTCAGGTGTGATATAACGCTCCGCACCAGTAAGTGTCTGCTTGCGGATCCACTCCTGAGGCACTTTGTCCTTATGAGTGTTTCTCACCTCAAGATAGTAGCCAAACACATTGTTGTAGCCCACCTTAAGTGATGATATTCCAGTGCGTTCCATCTCCTCATCCTGGATTTTCAAAAGCACATCCTTGCTGTTGGTAGAAATTTGTCTCCAACTGTCGAGATCTTCATTATATCCTGGAGCGATCACCCCACCCTTCGACAGCAAAGCTGGAGGATTAGGCACAATCATCGAGTCTATTTTAGCACATATATGCTCGCAAGGATTAAGTCGCTCAGCCATTCCCTGAAGGTTGACGTTGCTGCTTTGAGAGCAAGCAATTTTGATAGGCCCCACCATCTTCAAAGCCGAGCACAAAGCCAGCACATCACGTGGATTGGCACGTTTGGCAGCGATTTTAGAGACGATACGCTCCATGTCGCCAATCTGTGGCAGACACTCGTTAAGAAGCTCGCGCAACTGCTTTTCCTGGAACAACGTCTCCACTATCTCATGGCGCTCCACTATCGGAGTCACCTCCTTAAGAGGCTGGGCAAGCCATCGCATCATCTGACGTGAACCCATAGGAGTCATCGTTTCATTGATAATGCCGAGAAGAGAACGCTGGTTTTCATCCGACGTTGGGAAAAGCTCAAGGTTTCGCACCGTAAAACGGTCCATCCAGACATATTTTTCCTCCTCAATACGACGGATTGAATTGACGTGGCTGATATTTTTATGCTGAGTATAGTCGAGGTAATGAAGGATCGCGCCTGCGGCAACCTGACCCACCTGAAGATTTTCCACACCAAATCCTTTCAGAGATGTAGTGTTGAAATGGGCAAGAAGTTTACCACGTGCGCTGTCAGGAGTGAAAGCCCAATCATCAAGTTCATTCACAAGATAGTGTTTTGAGAAAGAATCCTCAAAATCACGTCTGCAACCTCTTTCAATCAGAATTTCTTTAGGAGTGTAGACGGAAAGAAGCTTGTCTACGTAGTCTTGTTTGCCCTGAGAAAGCAGATATTCTCCAGTTGAGATGTCGAGGAACGACACTCCGTATATATCACCAGACTTTTTCTCTTTGTTGCGGCACACCGCGCACAAGAAATTGTTCTCACGTGGATCAAGGATATTCTCACTCATCGTAACACCCGGAGTGGAAAGTTCCGTAATGCCACGTTTCACAAGCCCTTTAGCCTGTTTGGGATCCTCAAGTTGGTCGCAGATTGCCACACGGTAGCCATGACGTACTAGTTTAGGCAGATAAGTGTCGAGAGCGTGGTGAGGGAAACCGGCAAGAGGCATTTCACCCGAACCGCCACCATTGTTGCGTTTGGTAAGCGTGATGCCAAGAGCCTCAGACGCTTTTATCGCGTCGTCGCCAAAAGTTTCATAGAAATCACCCACACGGAAAAGCAGGACTGCATCAGGATACTGCGATTTATACTCTGAATATTGCCTCATTAAAGGCGTTTCACTTTTTTCTGCCACGTCTCTTAATTTTATAAATTATACGCAAATTTACCCAAAATCCCTCTATTTGCGTTGACGTGGGGGAAATAGATATTAACACATTATTAAAAAGACAGATGGACGATGGCTATTGGCTTATAGCAGTTGGCAGTCGACGGGAATCAATCCATGCAGAATTAATGTTGAGACATTATTTCAAAAACTTCACAGACTTGCAACCGTCAAAAGCATCCTCACCGACACTTACATTTTCTTTTGAATTATCAATGATGACATCAAGATTTTTACAGTTCTTAAATGCAAATACACCTATGTTTGTCACACTGGAAGGTATCTTTATACTTGTCAATGCTCTACAATCAGAAAACGCATAATTTCCTATACTTATCACACTGGAGGGAATCCTTATGCTTGTCAATCCACAACAATTCCAAAACACATCATTTTCTATACTTGTCACACTCGGCGGAATCTCTATGCTTGTCAAACTATGACAATTCCAAAACGCTTCATTTTCTATGCTTGTCACACTCGATGGAATCTCTATACTTGTCAAACCTCTACAATACATAAATGCATAGTTTCCTATACTTGTGACACTCGATGGAATAACAAATTTACCATTCTTACCTACTGGAACACAAATAAGTTTTCTCTTATTTTTATCATACAATACTCCATCTTCAGATGAATAAATAGAATTATCAGAAACCACATTTATGCTTGACAATACATCACATGACCCAAATGCATTTTTTTCAATATTTGTGACACTTGATGGTATTTCTATGTGTGTCAAGCCGCTACAATCATAAAACGCTTCATATCCTATACTTATCACACTCGATGGAATCTCAATGCTTGTCAAGCCGCTGCAATCACGAAACGCACCGTCTCCAATACTTGTCACACTCGATGGAATTTTTATACTTAATTCTCCAATACTCGTAAGAGGATAAGAAAAAACATCAATTTGAATCTTGGAAGGTATAACGACCGATTTCAACTCTTTATACGATTCATCATATATCACCTCCGCCGTACTATCGGAAGAGATATGATACCACAGTGGAGAAACAAACACGTCCCCATTCCTATCAATTTTAACATCAGTGCCATTCTGATTCTCCTTCAATTGGGTTTCAGGCTCTGCGACAACAGATATACATATCAAAGCCAACAACAGCTGCACAAGTAGTTTCTTCAGCATAGCGTATTAATTATTATTATATTGTCACAAAAGTAGGAAATAAAATGAAACAATAGGTGGTTGAGGATGGAAGATTGAGGATGAAGGGTGGATGATTGAGGGTTGAGGGTGAAAAGGTATTATTTGGGTATTGCCTTCCAGGCAAAGATTGGGCATTGTGGATTTCATACCCGGGACTTCATCCCGGGTTACTCCCGCTTCGCTCTGTGGCGTCTTCCAGACGCACTGTCTCACGATGGCGGTTGGCAAACAGACGTCGCCGCAGGCGACGTTATCGGCCCCAGCCGACGGCAACCTGTAGAGACGGTGCGCGCAACGTCTCTACGGCGGGCATCGCCCAAACACAAAAAAAGGAGCCAACCTCGTTGAGATTGACTCCTGAAAGCGGCGGCTACCTACTCTCCCGAAATTCAGTACCATCGGCGATAGCGAGCTTAACTTCTCTGTTCGGAATGGGAAGAGGTGGGACCTCGCTGCCATAACCACCTTAATGCCTTATATGATTTTGACTCTGCGGAAGACGGAGAAAACACGGGAACGCGGGGAAACTCTTTCGGGCAATTAGTATCACTCGACTGACGTGTCGCCACGCTTACATCTGTGACCTATCGACGTCGTATTCTTCGACGACCCTCAAGGGAAATCTCATCTTGTGGTTGGCTTCGCGCTTAGATGCTTTCAGCGCTTATCCTTCCCCGGCTTAGCTACTCTGCGATGCACCTGGCGGCACAACAGATAGACCAGCGGCCAGTCCAACACGGTCCTCTCGTACTAGTGTCAGCTCCACTCAAATTTCCTGCGCCCGCAACAGATAGAGACCGAACTGTCTCACGACGTTCTGAACCCAGCTCGCGTGCCACTTTAATCGGCGAACAGCCGAACCCTTGGGACCTTCTCCAGCCCCGGGATGTGACGAGCCGACATCGAGGTGCCAAACCCCTCCGTCGATATGAGCTCTTGGGAGGGATCAGCCTGTTATCCCCGGAGTACCTTTTATCCTTTGAGCGATGGCCCTTCCACTCGGAACCACCGGATCACTATGCTCTAGTTTCCTACCTGATCGGCTTGTCTGCCTCCCAGTCAAGCACCCTTATGCCATTGCACTCTGCCACCGGTTACCAATCGGTGTGAGGGTACCTTTAGAAGCCTCCGTTACGCTTTTGGAGGCGACCACCCCAGTCAAACTACCCACCAAGCGGTGTCCTTCCTCAGGAAGTTAGAACCCAGACAAGCGAAGGGTCGTATTTCAACGACGGCTCCGCGACCACT
>JAEIGA010000483.1_pt1 | contig 58906 bp, 84 predicted proteins | sample 9270691 | NCBI WGS metagenome assembly JAEIGA01 (sample SAMN17057246, study PRJNA624740) | gut metagenome | biome: biome; isolation source: fecal sample | host: Bos grunniens | place: China: Xizang | collected 2019 | reverse complement strand
CTTTATTTTTTCTCCGGGGGTCATTTTTTTAGATACTTTTTAAAGGGACCCAGGGTTTCTTCGCGCACAGTTTCTGGGCATCGCTGGGCTTTCTTCATTCTTCCACCTCCTTCCTTTAATAATTTTCGGATTTACTCCTTTCAAGAGCCATTATCTTCCTATATTTCTGGCCTGGGTCTCTCTAAAAGGTATCTAAAACTTATATGAAATGAGTAATAACTAGGAAGGATTTGAGGTGAACATATAGATGTCTCGTATTAAAGCAATTGGAAGTTCTCCGCCTAAGCGAAAAATACGTCCTCAGAGTAGTCCAGAGGCGAGAGAGAACCAACTTATTTCATTAGCTTATGATTTGGCGGCTGAAAGATTGCAGAATGGAACTGCAACCTCTCAGGAAATTGTTCATTTTTTACGACTAGGTTCTATCCGAGAAAGAAAAGAGCTTGAACTAGTTGAAAAAAAGATCGAACTTGACACCGCTAAGACAGAAGCTTTAAAGTCGGCTAAAAAAGTTGAAGAACTGTATACTGATGCCATTAAAGCATTCCGTTCTTACAGTTCCACGGCACAGGATGAATATTATGATTCGGACATATGAGGAGCTAATCACATTCCAGACTTTTGAAGAACGGTTTAGATATTTGAAACTCAATGGTGCCATTGGCGATGAAACTTTTGGTTTCGACCGATGGCTTAATCAAGTATTTTATCGTTCTTATGAGTGGAAGCGAGTTAGAAGGGATGTCATAATTCGTGACTGCGGATATGATCTTGGGTGCGAAACGCATCCGATTAATGGCCAGCAGTTAATAGTGCATCATATGAACCCAATACTGTTAACGGACATTAAGGACAAAAGCGATATTCTGCTAAATCCGAATTATTTAATAACCACTACCGATAGCACCCATAAGGCAATTCATTATGGGGATTTGGATTATTTGAATCGAGGAAAAGTAATTGAACGTTCCCAGAATGACACATGCCCATGGAGGTGACAAATATGGATAGTATTCTTACTTCGGTAAAAAACTTTTTAGGGCCTGATGCTAGTGATACTGCTTTTGACCCGGAATTAATAGTAATTATTAATTCTGTATTTGGAATCTTATTTCAGCTTGGTGTTGGCCCAATTAGTTCGCCATATAAAATTGTAGATGCAAATAATACTTGGGACGAATTTATGGTTGGCGAAGAAATCGAAACCGTTAAATCCTATGTTTGTATTAAAACTAAGTTGATGTTCGATCCGCCGACATCATCATTTGTGCTAGCTTCGTATCAAGATTTAGCTAAAGAGTTCGAATGGCGTTGCAATGTTGACGCCGAGACACCGTGATGAGGAGTGATTAATATGAGCATTGGCCCACGAGATCCGCCCTGTAAGTTATTTAAGTCTTGTAAAATTGGAGGCTCTGTAAATGTATGAACCTAATTATTTAGCACACTATGGAATTCTTGGAATGCGATGGGGCGTTCGGAGATACCAAAATAAAGATGGGTCTTTAACTGCTGAAGGTCGCCGTCGCGCAGGTTTAAAAAATGAATCTCCAAGACATAAGCCTTCCAACGCACGAAAACTTGCAAAACAACGAGAAGAGAATCTTCGCAAAGCTCGCGAAGCTAAAGAAGCTAAGCGTGTATTTGAGGAAAATAAGACCAAAGCATTAGAAAAAGGAAATGCTACCGAAGTTTTAAAGTTTAAAGGCCATCTTACTAACCAAGAACTTCAGGCGGCTTTTAATAGAATTAATCTGGAAAAACAGCTAGCTTCCATTTCTGCTTCTGAGACTAAGGGCACTTGGGATAAGATGGATTCTATTATAGAAAAGATTGGCAAGGCTAGAAATTATACCGAAAAAGGTATTGAAGCCTATAACACGTTGGCCAAGATTCATAATTCATTTGCTTCTGATAGTGAAGCATGGAAACTTATTGATGGCAAATCAACTACCGACGCTAAGAAAGAAAAAGAAAATAAGGCCAAGGAAAAAGACCTGGTTGATTATATGGCCAAATATGGGAATCTTGATCAAGTCACCAAATATCTTGATAAAATGTCCACCAAGAGCGCTAAAGAAGCCATTAAGCGTTTTATTCCTAAGGATGACGAAGAATCAAAACGTAAAAGCGAATTAATAATGGACATCATTGTTAATCATGGTGGAAATAAGCAGATATTCGGCAAAATTGATTCTATGTCTATAGCTGAATTGGAAAAAGTAAAAGATCGGTTAGACAAAGAGACTGAAGAAGAACGTAAAAAAAGAGAGAAAGAAGACAAAGAAGATAGTAAAGACTCTAAAGATGCTTAATTAAGAAAGGTTAATTTAAAATGAGTTTATCAAACACGGCAGTACCTATCTATTATGGTGAATTTCGTGATGCGGTAATTCGTGGTGAGATACCGGTTTGCCGAGAGATTTCGATGGAAATGAACCGTATAGATGATCTTATTGCAAATCCGGCCTTTTACTATGACGATGAAGCTGTTGAGGGATTTGTCAGATACTGCGAAAATGAACTCACGTTGACTGATGGCTCCGATTTAAATCTTCTTGATTCTTTTAAACTTTGGGCCGAGCAGATATTTGGTTGGTATTACTTTGTCGAACGCTCAGTATATTGTCCTAATCCTGAAGGCCATGGCGGGCATTATGTTACTAAGCGAATTAAAAAGCGTTTAGTAAACAAACAGTATTTGATTGTAACTCGTGGTGCAGCTAAGTCGATGTATGGAAGTTGTATACAAAGTTACTTCTTAAACATTGATCCAGCAACAACTCACCAGATTACTACAGCACCTACCATGAAACAAGCCGAGGAAGTGCTAAGTCCTATTCGGACTTCCATTACTCGTGCTCGTGGTCCACTGTTTAAGTTTTTGACCGAAGGTTCTTTGCAGAATACAACTGGTGCAAAAGCTAATAGAATGAAATTAGCTTCGACTAAGAAGGGCATTGAAAACTTCTTGACTGGTTCTCTGCTGGAAATTCGGCCGATGAGTATTGACAAGCTACAAGGTTTGCGATGCAAAATTGCAACAGTTGACGAGTGGCTTTCTGGCGATGTTCGAGAAGATGTTATAGGCGCCATTGAGCAAGGTGCATCTAAATTGGACGATTATTTGATTGTCGCAACGAGCTCCGAAGGTACAGTTCGTAACAGTTCCGGCGATACAATCAAAATGGAATTAATGGAGATTCTAAAAGGAGAATACATTAATCCTCATGTGTCCATTTGGTACTATAAGCTTGATGACATAAAGGAAGTTGCCGATCCATCTACTTGGCTTAAAGCAAATCCCAATCTCGGTCGAACCGTTACATATGAAACATACCAACTTGATGTCGAACGAGCCGAAAAGGCACCTGCGGCAAGAAATGATATTTTAGCAAAGCGGTTTAATCTCCCGATGGAAGGATATACATATTTCTTCACATATGAGGAGACTCTTCCGCATAGAAGAAGGGACTTCTGGCAAATGCCTTGCGCTATGGGTGCAGACCTTTCTCAGGGAGATGACTTCTGTGCATTTACATTTTTGTTTCCGCTTAAGAATGATTGTTTCGGCGTGAAAGTTCGTAGCTACATTTCTTCCATCACGCTAAATAAGCTTCCTGTTGCTATGCGAATTAAATATGAGGAGTTTATTAATGAAGGAAGTCTGATTGTTCTTGACTGCACAGTTTTAGATATGATGGCCGTGTATGATGATCTTGATCAGTTTCTCTTAGATACTGGCTATGATGTCCGTTGCTTTGGATTTGACCCGTATAATGCTAAAGAGTTTGTAGAGCGTTGGGAAAGCGAGAATGGCCCATTCGGGATTGAAAAAGTTCCACAAGGGGCTAAGACTGAATCTGTTCCTCTTGGTGAGTTAAAACTCTATGCCGAAGAGCGAGCATTAATTTTCGATCAGTCACTTATGACCTTCACAATGGGGAATTGTATTACCCTTGAAGATACTAATGGAAATAGAAAGTTACTTAAGAGGCGTCGTCAGGAGAAGATCGATAATGTTGCGGCATTATTAGATGCTTACGTCGCTTACAAAGCTAACAAGGACGCCTTTGAGTAAATGAGGTAGCCAAAATGTAAATAATAATGGAGGATCTTTATGCCCAAGTTTTCAGAAAGGCTCATGCACGCATGGAACGCCTTTAACAACAAAGATCCTACGGCTGTGATCAATCAAAATGTTGTTTACGGTGGATCATATATTAATCAAAGTCGGCGCAGATTATCTATAGGCAATGAACGTTCAATAGTTAATGCCATTTTTAATCGTATAGCTGCCGATGTTGCTGCCGTAGATATTAGGCATGTTCGTTTAGATGCTAATGGAAGATATAATGAGACTATAAATGATGGCCTTAATCTTTGTCTTACATTAGATGCAAACATTGACCAAACTGGTAGAGCATTTATTCAAGATGCGGTTATGTCAATGTTTGACGAAGGTGTTGTGGCTCTTGTTCCGATTGACACCACAATATCTCCTACTGAATCCGGGGCGTTTGATATTTTGTCAATCAGAACTGGAAAAATTAAAGAATGGATGCCAAAACATGTGAAAGTTGAGGTGTACAATGAGCGAATTGGTCGAAGGGAAGAAATTATAGTTCCTAAAAAGATGGTTGCCATTGTGGAAAATCCATTCTATTCAATCATGAATGAGCCCAACTCTACTCTTCAAAGACTTATTCGCAAATTAAATTTGCTAGATGTTATTGATGAACAGAGTGGTTCTGGGAAGTTAGATTTAATTATTCAACTTCCTTATGTAATTAAGACTGAGGCTCGACGTCAGCAAGCAGAAAACCGTAGAAAAGATATTGAAATGCAACTTGCAGGGTCTAAATATGGTATTGCCTATACTGATGGTACCGAGCGTATTACACAGTTGAATCGTTCTGTGGATAACAATTTAATGAAGCAGGTTGAATATCTTACTGACACACTAATGGGGCAGCTAGGTATTACAAACGAGATCTTAAATGGTACTGCGAATGAAGCAACAATGCTTAATTACAACAATCGAATAGTCGCTGTAATATGCACCGCTTTAGTGGAGGCTATGCAACGAACATTTCTTACGAAGACTGCTCGGACTCAAGGGCAGTCTATTTCTTTCTTCCAAGACCCGTTTAAGTTAGTTCCTATCTCGACGATCGCAGAAATTGCCGACAAGTTCACTCGAAATGAGATTTTATCTCCGAATGAAATACGAGGATTAGTTGGGTTTAAACCTGTTGATGATCCTCAGGCAGATGAACTTAGGAATCGCAACTTGAATAAAAGCAAAGACCAAGAGCCTTCGCCGAAGGTAATGGAAACCATTTCCGAAGGAGAAAATTCAAAATGAGAAAAAATTGTGACTTTGCGGGATGGGCTACCAAAAACGATCTTTTATGCTCCGATGGTCGTATTATTCGTAAGGATGCATTCAAAGATAATGATGGTAATACTGTCCCGCTTGTATGGATGCACCAGCATGATGATCCCGAGAACGTGCTTGGCCATGCTCTCTTAGAAAATAGAGATGATGGTGTTTATGCATATTGCACTTTCAATGGCACTGAAAAAGGTCAGCATGCAAAGGCTCTCGTTGAGCATGGCGATGTTGTCTCTCTGTCTATCTATGCAAATAAATTGAAGCAAAATGGAGCTGATGTTTTACATGGCGTAATCAGAGAGGTTAGTTTAGTGCTCGCTGGCGCAAATCCTGGGGCTTATATTGAGCAAGCTTCTATTGCCCATTCTGATGGTTCGTATACGGACATTGAAGATGAGGCTACGATCTTCACTGGTGATGAGGGTATAGAGATTTCTCATGCTGATGATGCTAGCGAAGAAAAAGAAGAAATAAAAGAAGAAAATTCTGAGAAAACGGTTGGCGAAGTATTAAACACTCTTACTGAGGAACAAAAAGTCGCCGTTGGTTCGGTTATTAGAGATGTTCTCGAAAATAAAACCGAAGAAGTTGAACATTCTGATGAAGAAGGAGACGATACTACTATGAAGCACAATGTGTTTGATTCTGAGACTGGCTCTCGTGGCACTACCCTGAGCCATGATGATTTTAACAAGATTCTTACCGATGCGAAGCGCCTTGGCTCTCTGAAGGCGTCTGTTGATGAACATAAGGAGAATGGTGTTCTGGCCCATGCCGGCATGGATCTTGGCGATAATTCCTCTATGGAGCTCGCTACTGGTGAGTCCACCTATGGCTTTAACGACCCCGACATGCTGTTCCCCGATGCCCGCATGATTAATAATGTCCCCGAGTGGATTAAGCGCGATACTGGTTGGGTTAGTGAGATTATGAATGGCTCCCATCACACTCCGTTTAGCCGCATTAAGTCTATGTTCGCGAATATCACTGAGGATCAGGCTCGCGCGAAGGGTTACATTAAGGGTAGGATGAAGAAGGAACAGGTTTTTAGCCTGCTCAAGCGTACCACTACTCCGCAGACCATTTATAAGAAGCAGAAGCTTGACCGTGATGACGTTATTGACATCACTGGCTTTGACGTTGTCGCTTGGATCAAGGGCGAGATGCGTATGATGCTCGATGAGGAAATCGCTCGTGCCGCGCTGATTGGCGATGGTCGTGAGGCTTCGGACGATGACAAGATTTCCCCCGATCACATTCGCCCGATTGCTACTGACGATGATCTGTTTACTATTAAGGTCGATGTCACTCTCGAAGAAGAGAATCCCGATGACAATGCGCACCTCTTTATTCGTTCTGCTATTAAGGCCCGTAAAAATTACAAGGGCACTGGCTCTCCGATTCTGTTCACTACTGAGGACATGCTGTCTGATATGCTTCTGATGGAAGACGGCCTTGGCCATGCTCTGTATGTTGACGAGGCTGCCCTGGCTCGTAAGCTGCGCGTTCGCAAGATCGTTACTGTTCCTGTGATGGAAGGCACTGATTATCTCGGCATTATTGTCAACCCGGTTGACTATAACTTTGGCGCTGATAAGGGTGGTGCTGTTGCCATGTTCGATGATTTTGACATTGACTACAACCAGCAGAAGTATCTGATTGAGACTCGTTGCTCTGGCGCTCTGGTTCGTCCGTTCTCCGCGATCGTTCTTCGTAAGAAGGCTGCTTCTGAGAGTGAATTGGTTGAACCTGGCCAGCTCAACCCCGGATCCGAGTCCTAATTCAAAATGGAAGTGATTGACCAATGGCAAAGTTTTATGGCCCCATCGGCTATTTAGTAACCGAAGAGACAACTCCTGGTGTATGGACCTCTCCTCGGATAGTGGAGCGTAAGTACAAGGGCGATGTTCTTCAGAATTATCGAAAGATCTCTCAGGGAGAAAGTATTAACGACGACATAGACATTAGTAATAGGCTGTCTATTGTGGCTGATCCTTTTGCCTTGAATCACTTCCACACAATTAAATATGTTAAGTGGATGGGCGCTTATTGGAAGGTAACTACTATAGACGCTTCCCAGCGCCCACGACTTATATTAACTATTGGGGGTGTTTATAATGGCGAGACGGCTGCAACTTCATGAGGAGCTTTGCGACATACTCGGATCTAGAAATGTTTATTTCCAGCCCCCTGAGTCTATGAAAATTAAATATCCTGCAATTGTTTATCGAGTGGTCGATCGCGATGATCTTAGAGCTGATGATAGAAGGTATCGAGGTTTTGACAAGTATGAATTACTTCATATAACTCGCGATCCAGATTCTGATACTCCGTATAAGATACTTGAACGAATTCAGTATTCTTCTTCGGGGCGTCCTTACACTAAAGACAATCTGCATCACAATCCAATAGAAATTTACTATTAAAATAGGAGGAAACCTATAATGAGTAAAATCGTCTGGGATGCTATTGGTGAGCATCTTTACGAAACCGGCACTAAGAAGGGTGTCCTTTATCTTCAGGAGAATGGCGTTTATTCTAATGGCGTCGCTTGGAACGGTCTGACCGCGGTCACCGAGTCCCCTGAGGGAGCTGAACCCACCGATATTTACGCCGATGACATTAAGTACTTAACTCTTCGTTCTGCGGAGAACTTTAAGTGCACTATTGAGGCCTACACGTATCCTGATGAATTTGCCGAGTGCGACGGTTCTGCCATGGTCGTTCCTGGCGTTAAGCTTGGCCAGCAGACTCGTAAGTCCTTTGGTTTCAGTTTTGTGTCTACTCTTGGCAATGACACCGATCTGAATGAGCATGGATATCTGATTCATCTGATCTATGGCTGTTCTGCTTCTCCCTCCGAGAGAGGTTATCAGACTATTAATGATAGCCCCGAGGCTATTACTTTTAGCTGGGAGGTTAGCACGGTTCCTGTCGCTGTTGGCACTGTCAATGGTGTTGAGTACAAGCCGGTTGCGTGCATAACCATCGATTCCACCAAGTTCACTACTGAACAGCAGAAGACAAAGCTCAAGGCGCTTGAGGATAAGCTGTATGGAACCGAAAATGCCGATCCTCAGCTCCCGTCCCCTGCTCAGGTTATTGCCGACCTGACCTAATCTATTTAAATTATTGGGGCTGTATTCAGTTCGGCTGGCAGCCCCAGCTTTTATCTTGAAAGGAGTTATAAAAATGCTTACTAAAACTATTACCTACACTGATTATGATGGCAATGAAAGAACTGAAAAGTTCTACTTTAATCTCACTCAAGCCGAACTTGTTGAGATGGAAGTTTCGGCTACCGGCGGCTTAACTCGGTATATTGAACGCATTCTTGAGACCAAAGATGGTGGAAAGATTATGGAAATCTTCAAGGATCTCCTCTTTAAGTCCTATGGCGAGAAGAGTCCGGATGGTCGTCGCTTTGTTAAGTCTAAGGAGCTTTCTATTGCTTTCTCTCAGACTGAAGCGTACAACAAGCTGTTTATGGAGCTTTGCACTGATGAAAAAGCGGCTGCGGCGTTTGTTAATGGCATTATTCCTGCCGAGGCTAAGGCTAATCTCCCTGCAAGTCTTCCTACCGCCTAAACCGAGGTGCTGAATGCTCACAATTACAATTCCAGAGTCAGAACAATATGATCCTGTGCGAAATGAGTTCTTTACCATAAAGAAGCAAAACTTGGTATTGGAGCATTCTTTACTCTCAATTTCAAAATGGGAATCTAAATGGCATAAGCCATATTTGTCTAAAGACGATAAAACGGAAGAGGAGCTCTTAGACTATATTAGATGCATGACAATATCCCAAGGGGTTGACCCAATAGCTTATTACGTTCTATCCCCCAAGGATTTAAAAGCAATATTTGACTATATTGGGGACCCAATGACCGCAACTACTATAGCAAAACGTAAGAGCTCCATTTCTCGTGAAATAATTACTAGCGAAATTATTTATTATTGGATGGTTACTTTGAATATACCATTCGATCCTTGCCAGAAATGGCATTTGAATAGACTTTTAACTTTTATTGAAGTTGTAAGTATAAAAAATCAACCTGCAAAAAAGATGTCTAAGCGTGAATTAGCACAAAGAAATTCGTCTTTGAATGCAGCAAGACGTTCTAAGTATGGAACAAGAGGTTAAATAGTATGATAACGTTTGTTTCTAAAGGCGATTTTCGAAAAACCACAAGGTTTTTAAACAGCGCCAAAAGCTTTAGTCCCCGAAGTATTTTGGAAAAATACGGAGAACTCGGGGTTCGTGCCTTGGCCGAAAATACGCCAAAGGACACTGGTCATACTGCGGAATGTTGGTCCTATAAAATTAATAAAGAGGCCAATGGCTATTCCATAGTATGGTCAAATTCAAACGTTAGTGATGGAGTTCCGATAGCTATTCTATTAAGATTCGGCCATGGAACTGGTACGGGCGGATATGTGCAGGGGCGAGATTATATCACTCCTGCAGTCCGCTCTTTATTTGACGATTTTGCCGATTCTTTATGGAAGGAGTTGATGAATAAATGAGCAATTACGTCGACGAACGCATTGTCGAAATGAAGTTTGATAACCAAAATTTCGAGAAAAACGTTCAAGTTAGTTTAAAAACCTTAGACGAATTAAACAAAAAATTAAAGCTCGAAGATGCTGGAAAAAGTTTCGAAAATATTCAAAATGCTTCTTCCAAAATCGACTTATCTAATTTAGCAAATAATGTGCAGGCGGTTGCTGATAGATGCTCTTTTTTAGGCATTGTTGGCGATGAGGTTATTCGTCGTTTAACAAATGGCTTTATGGATCTTAACCAGGCCGTTATAACAACCGTTAAATCACTTACAATAGATCAAATTGGCGTTGGTTTTGATAAGTATGAACGCAAAGTTCAGTCTGTTCAGACCATTATGAACGCCACTGGTAAATCCATCGATGAAGTATCGGTAGCTTTAGATAAATTAAACTGGTTCACTGACGAAACCAGTTATAGTTATGCTGATATGGTCGATAATATTAGCAAATTTACTTCCAGCAATGTTGATTTGGATACTGCGGTAACTTCGATGATAGGTATCGCCGATGCTGCGGGTTTAGCTGGTGCTACTGTTCAAGACGCTAGCCATGCCATGGAAGGTTTCTCAAAAGCAATTGCCCAGGGTTATATGAGTCGCCAAAATTGGCAATGGATTAGAACCGCTCATATGGATACCACTAAATTTAAGGATGTTTTAATTCAAGCGGCAGTTGCAGAAGGGACTTTAACAAAAGCAATGGACGGAACGTACAAAACCGTTGAGGGTACAACCGTCTCTATTGCAGATTTTGAAACAGCATTAAAAGATGGTTGGATGACTACGAAGGTCATCAATTCTGCTCTTAATGAGTTTGGTGGAACAACCGAAAAAATTTATGCCGAGTATCAAAAATTTGCTGGTGATAAAACCACTTCTGAAATAATTGACAGTATGGGCGCCAGTATTGATGATCTTGGTCTTAAGTCTTTCCGCGCCGCACAAGAAGCTAAGACTTTCTCAGATGCTATTAATTCTGTAAAGGATGCCGTTAGCACTGGTTGGATGGTGTCGTTCGAACAGATATTTGGCGATTATGAAGAAGCAAGGCATTTCTGGACAGATGTGGCGAACGAAATGTGGGATATTTTCGCGTCCGGCGGAGATTCTCGAAATGAGTTATTTGCTGATGTTTTTAGCGGTGCATTTAAAGATTTTCGAGCTGAATTATCTTCCATGGGCGTATCGATTGACAAGTTTGAAGAATCTCTTAAAGGCGTTGCGGCTAATGCCGGCCTAAATGTAGATGAGCTTGTTGAAAAATATGATACTATTTCGGGAGCGCTTAGAGCTGGTGCTATATCTGGTGATATGGCCAAGGAAGCTCTTAGAGGATTAGCCGACGAAATGACTGTTACATCTACAGAAACCGTAGATTTAAGTTCTAAGTTGACCGAGATTAAAGGCAAAGTTAATGAAGTCATACGAGGTGTGTATGGTAATGGTGAAACTCGTCGGCAAGCTTTAGAAGAGTTAGGATATAGTTATGAATATATTCAGGGCTTAGTTAATCAAATTCTTCTAGAAGGTCGAGAAATAACTTTAGATGATGTAAAGATATTTGAGCAAGAAATTCAGACAATGACCGGGCTCACGGAGGAGCAGCGTCAAGCGTTATTGGCTTTTATTGAGGGAAACGAGGAGGCCAATGCCTCTTTTGATGAACTTATAGCTAATATGCAAAAGAAGACTGGCCAGGAGCTTGTCCATGGAATGATTCTGAATCTTCTTGGAGGCATAAAAGATGTACAAGAAGCCTTTAGAGCTGCTTCCGAAGATATTTTTGGAGGAACAGAGCAGAGGGCTTCTTTTTTATATTCTGTTTTAGAGAATTTGCATGATTTGACCGAGAGGTTTAGATTAACCGAGGAATCGTCCGAAAATTTAAGAAAAACTATTTCTGGGTTATTATCTATTTTACGATTTTTTATTGTAACTGGTGAAAAGTTGATAACCATCCTTTCTCCGATTAAGAATTTATTTACTTTATCCGGTGATAGTATTCTTGAGTTTTCTGGTAATATTGGCGAGGCCATTACAAATTTCGTAAAGTGGTACGAAGAATCGGAAGAAGTCTCTGCCACAACAGAAAAGCTTCGTGGTTACGTCGAAAGGTTTATTGAAGTTCTTAGGAGAGTTATAAGCTTTATAAGGAATTTGGCCGAAAAGTTCCTGCCTTTAATTCGGTCTGGCCTTAATAGCATTAAAAAGTATATTTCCAATAGCCCCATTCCTGGATTTTTAAATAGAATAAAGAATAGGATTAGGGATCTTTGGCGATATATTGAGAAAATAGATTTTGAATCTATAAATATAGATTTGTCGGGTTTTTCTAGTTTTATTTCCGCTGCTGCAGATGCAATATTGGCTTTGTATAATGCGGTTAAGGACTATTTAACTCCGTATATTGATAAGGCCAGAGTGGCTTTGTCTAATTTTGACGTGGCTTTAGATCCTATTCGCAAGAAGATTGAAGATTTTAAAACTGAGGTTGAAGAGTCTGGCGGAATACTTGGGTATTTAGGTAAAAAAATATCTGAAGCAAAAACTAAAGTTTCTGATTTCATAAATAACGGTGGACTTGGTAAATTATTTGACAGTTTTACAGAAAGCTTTGGCCCAGTTAAGGAAAAGTTAGATAAGTTCTTAGAAGATGTTGGAAAAGAACTTGAAAATATTGATTGGGGAAGCGTATTAGCTTTCTCGATTGGTTTTAGTTTAGTCCCTGCTGTGTTATCAATTAGTGCTGCATTTACCGAAGCCGCAAAATTATTTAAAACTGGTAAGGGTGTTTTAGGAACTATTAATAGTATACTTACTAAATTCAAGGATGGTTTCAAGACTACTGTACAGCAAATTTCTGAAGCTGCTTTGGCGTTTTCTGTTGCTATCGCCGTGCTAGCTGGTTCGATTTGGGTGCTTTCAAAAATTCCCGCGTATAAATTGAAGACTACTGCTGCAATAATGGCTGGTGTTATGGCCGCATTTGCTGGGATGATAGTCATAATTTCTGCGGCTATTAAATTGTTGAAAGTTGACCCGAAGGCTATGCTCGGTATACTTGCTTTTGCTGGAGCAGTTGGAATACTTGCTGTTTCGCTTAAGGTTCTGGAAGATATTTATATTGATAAGACAATGCTTGCAACTTTGGCTTTACTTATGATAGTGCTTAGCGGTATTGCCATAGCTTTATCAAAGTTAAAAGTAAATTTTGAAGGCGTTGGCTTTTATTTCTTAACTTTTGCCGCCGCGGTTTTACTTTTAGCTGTGGCTTTAGAAAAAATAGGAAAAATACCTACGGATAGCCTTACGGGATCTGTTGAAGCAATTACTTTGTTAATGGCCACTCTTGCGGTCGTTACTACGGCATCAAAACTCGTGGGTGGATCGGCGCTTGGTATTCTGGCATTAGTCGGAGCAGTATATTTACTGATAAAATTGTTAGAGAAACTTGGAGACGGTAAAATTAAAGAATTAGTCGCCAAAGCTTCAGAAAATTGGCTTATTATAACTGGGGTCTTGACTGCTGTTTTCGGAATGGGATTTCTTTTAGGAAAGCTCAATGATGGCAAGAATGCTGCTAGAATAGGTGTTGGCGTGGCATTAATGGCCGCATCTTTGCTTATTGTTTTAAAAGCTATAGAGTTATTTGCTAAAGTTAAAACTGAAGATTTGGTAAAAGGCGAAGTTGCAGTCATATTTGTTCTTGGTATGTTTGCCCTCATTGCTAAAGCTATGTCTGGAGCCGAAAAAGTCGATGGGGCCAAAATGGGCGTAGGTATAGCTATAATGTCTGCTTCTTTGCTTATTGTTTATTTTGCAGTTAAGCAATTTGCAAAGTTAGATATCCGAGATTTAGAAAAAGGTATTGGATCAATAATCATTATATTTGCATTATATGCCGCGTTAATTGCGTCAACGGCATTGACTAAAGATGCCAAAACCGGGCCGATCGTTGCTATGACTATAGCGTTAATTACTATTACTGCTAGTCTGGCGGCTTTATCGTTTATTGATTGGAAAAAGCTATTACCTGGCGTGTTGAGCCTAATCGCTATATTGATAACTTTATCGGCGTCTTTAGCAACAATAGCAAAAAAGACTTTTGACGCCGGTCAGATAATTGCGATGGTGGTTGCAATTGGTGGAGTCGCTGCTGCATTATATTTTCTTGCTGATAAAGATTGGGCTAGTTTAGCGGCGGGAGCTATTGGTATTTCTGCGGTCTTGGACATTTTAGCGCACGTTCTCGGTAAGATTTCTGAACTGGAGTTTGATGATTGGGGCAGTTTTGTACAGAATTTAGGTGCTTTGCTAATTGGTATTTTGGCTGTGTTTATTATCGGCTTAGCATTAGAGCGTGTTGCAGCTTTTCCTTGGGAACAGAGTTTAGCGGCTGCCGGATCAATAAGCATGGTTTTAGGGGTATTAGCTGGGGTATTAGCTTTATCTGACCATTTTAGTCTTAAAGGTGCCGGCATTCTTATTTTAGCCGTAGCTGGTATTGCGGCAGTTGTATTAGCGTTAGTTTGGCTTGGGGAACAAATTGCAGAAAAGGCAATTAATTATATTATAAGTGTATCTGACAAATTACCAGATCTCGCTGATAATATTACAACCCTATTTGATGCACTAAGTAATCTTCCTGAAGTTGATCCAAATATTGGCGAAATATTTAAAAACATTGGTATTGGCTTTGCCGCGCTTGCTGCCGCAGAGTTTGTCGATAATTTAAATGCTATTTTCGGAAATGATGCATTTAGCGGCATGGGCGAGAAAATGCAGACTTTTGGCGATTCGATGACAACTTTATCAGAGTCTTTACCTAGCAAAGAAGAATTAGATAAGATTGTTGTTGCAATGGATGCCTTATACGACATTGCCTATGTAATCCAAGATTTCCCCAAAAATACTGATTGGAAGAAATTAAACAACAATCTATCTAATTTCGGCGCCGCTATTTATGACTATGGCGAAGAAGTTTATGGAACCAAGTATAAAGCAATATCTGAATCTGTTGATGGCGTCAAAAATGTTGTTGCTATTGCCGAGTTATTACCTACTACTGGCGGGTTTATAGGTCTTTTTACTGGTAAAACCGATTGGGAAGGAATAAGTGATAATCTTTGGGATTTTGGTTATGCATTAAAAGATTATTCAAAGGAAGTTTCAGATTCTAGTTTTAATGTCGAAGCGATTTCAGCCTCTGTGCAGGCGACTAAGGACGTTGTTGCCATAGCCGAAATGATTCCAACAACCGGAAGATTTCTTAGTCTTTTTACATCAACCTCAATAGATTGGGAATTAGTTTCATCAAATTTAAATATGCTTGGGGCTAGTGTATATGTGTACAGCATTACCGCTGAAGATATAAAAACTAGTGCAATTGAATCCTCTGTTGCAGCAGTTAAAAATGTTGTGGCGGCTGTTGATGAAGTTTATTATTCAAAAGGATTTACTAGTTTATCTAACGGTAGTGTAGATATGGCCAAATTCAAAGAACAAATAGTCGCATATGGCGAAGGAATCAGAGATTTCAGTACGATTGCCGCCGATATAGATTTTGATAGCTTGAGCGCTGCATCTGACCTTCAGATTATTGGAGAAAATTTTGGTATTTCAATTACTAAAGGCATTTCTGCTTCTGAGTCCGATGTTATAAAGGCTATTGGCAAATTGATCAATTCCGCATATGACACTGCTAATAGAAAGTCTTCTAGTTTCTATCCAGTTGGCTCCGAGATAGCCACTAGCATAGCTTCTGGCATTTCTTCTAATCTCAAGGCAATTGAGACCGCAATGTCTGAGTATTCTAACTCTATTACTAAAGAAATAGACGTTTTAATGCTCCAGATTCCTCCGGCAATTCAAAATGGGGAAGCTGGGATAACAAATGCAGTAACTGTAATTATTTCCACATGTGTTTCTAGAATTCGCGGGTCTTACAGAGAATTTGTGTCTGCAGCAACCTATTTGGCCAATGGCTTTGCTTCTGGTTTTCAGATTAATTCTATAGCATATTCCATGGAAGATACTATTGTGTCTTGTGCTTATAGAATTAGAACGCATTACTATGATTTCTATAACGCTGGTCGGTTTATTGTGCAAGGCGTGGCTGACGGAATAAGAGGCAATACCTATATAGCTACTAATGCTATTTCATATATGTCTGATCGTATGGAGAATAAGCTTCTTACTATGAATCAGATTAATTCTCCGTCTCGGTTATACAGTAAATGGGCTAAATATATTCCTATGGGCGTAGCTGAAGGAATTACTGATAATGCTGGATTAGCTGAAGATGCGGTTGCCGATATGGGCCAAGAAATGTTCACAGCCATATCCCCGGCATTGGCAATTCTTTCTCGCCTTATTGACGAAGGCTTCGAGATAAGTCCGCAGATTAGACCCGTTGTGGATCTCGAAGATGTTTATGAAAGTGCTAAGAGAATCGACCAATTATTTGCTGAAAATTCAACCGATGCAAATATAAGCGCCGGTCGGATATCTAGAAATGTTGGCGAGATAACTAATGGTCGGGCCAACGCATCTAGTGGCGATAGCCAAGTTAATTCTAGAACTTCGTCGCCCGTGTTTAACACCTATATTTACACTCAGCCTGGTCAAAGCACTGAAGACATTGCCAACGAAGTTGAACGTCGTATGGTCAGAAATCTTAATCAAAGGAGGACGGCATTTGCACGATGAGTGGTTATTTTGTATTTGACGATTTTGACACTCGTGAGCATAATTTACTCTTGAGTGGTCATAAAACATTTAATAGCCCTGCCAGAAAGTTTAATACTTATGCCGTTCCTGGAAGAAATGGGGCTATTATTGAGGATTTACGGTCTTTCGAAAATATTGAGATAACGTATGAGAATGCTTTCTTTTATTATCCACAAGATTTTGACCGTGAATTTGACGCAGTAAAAAGCGAACTATTATCAAAAGCAGGTTATTGCCGTTTAGAAGATTCTTATCACCCGGATGAGTATCGCCTTGCCGTATTTAGCAAGGGAATAGAGGCTACTATGAACGACCGAAACGATTTTGCCATGTTCGACCTCGTTTTTACTGCTAAGCCCCAAAGATTTCTTAAAAATGGTGAAGAGACCATTACTTATACAAGCTTCACGAATCAGCATATTTCTAATCAAGAGTCTTTTGACGCATTTCCTCTTATCCGAGTTTATGGTAATGGCACCGTAGGCATTGGCGAATACTCATTCACAACTATAAATAATGCCGGCAATTATATTGATATCGACTGTGATATTATGGACTGCCGTCGAGAGGCTTCGAACATGAACGGGAACGTAACGTTTACTCGCCATAGATTTCCTGTTCTTAAAGCCCATGTTCAGAGTGGAATAACTGCCACGTCTGGCATAAGTAAAATTGAGATAACTCCGAGGTGGTACAGATTATGATTCCTATTTTATATGACGAAAATGAAATGAGTTTTCTGTCTAATGGAATTTGTCGTCTTTCGGATATTATCTCTTGTAAAGTAACAGAAGAACGGAATGGGGTATATGAGTGCGAATTCACATACCCCGTTTCGGGTTTATATTTTTCTGAAATCACGGAAGGTCGAATAATTGCTTGCTATCACGATGACACGAAGACCATTCAGCCTTTTGATATTTACAGTCGTTCGCAGCCTTTAAATGGGGCTGTGACTTTTTATGCTCATCATATAAGTTATAGGCTTAGTAAAAGCGTTTTGAAGCCTTTTACCGCCAGCTCTTGTGCACAAGTGTTTAATATGTTAGATCTTGGTCAGATATTCATGAACCGGGGCCAAACATTTACATTTGAAACTGATAAGCAAGTAAATGGCACATTTAAACTTGAAGTTCCTAAGAGTGTTAGAGAAGTTCTTGGCGGTAGTGAAGGCTCGATTCTTGACACCTATGGTAAAGGCGAGTATTTGTTTGACCTTTTCCATGTCTATCTTTATCTTAATCGCGGTGCGGACAACAATGTCACAATTCGCTACGGGAAAAATTTAACTGAGTTTCGATACGATTCGGATCTTAGTGAATGCTATGAAGCGGTTGCCCCCTATTGGCAAGGCACCGAGTATGAAGATGACGTTGAGACTTCTGTTGTGGTTACTCTTCCTGAAGGCTACATAGTTGCGGATGGAATAGACATTCCCTTAGCTGATACAGTTGCCGTATCTCCTCTTGATCTCTCCCAGTATTTTGATGAACCTCCTACGGAATCTCAACTTCGAACTAAGGCTCAGTCCTTACTCAATAAGTCCGAAGCATGGCTTATCAAAGAGAGTTTTGACGTGAGCTTTGCCAGACTTTGGGAAAGTGGCGATTATGAGACTTATGCTTCTTTGCAGCGTGTAAATCTGTGTGATTATGTGACTGTGGTTAATCCTAATGTTACTGGCATAGAATTCAAAATGGAAGTCATTAAGGTTGTTTATGATGTTATAGAAGAACGTTATAAGTCAATGGAACTTGGCTCTCCTAAAAAGAATTTTGCGGATGCTGTAACCGAAGATGTTATGATGGCCACAGATGATCTGATTAAGTCCTTGCCTAATAAGAGCTATATGCAGTCCGCAATTGACTATGCGACTAAGCTTATTGCCGGTGGATTAGGTGGGCATGTTATTCTTAAGACTAACGCTAATGGCCAGCCCGAAGAGATCCTTATAATGGACACTGATAATCCGGAAACTGCGGTAAATGTCTGGCGATTTAATCTTAATGGCCTTGGCCATTCTCATAATGGTTATGATGGCCCGTTTAGTGATATTGCCTTGACTATGGATGGTCATATTAATGCCACAATGATAACCACTGGTGTTCTTAATGCTGGAGTTATTCGTGCGGGCATATTGTCCGACGTATTAGGCAACAACTGGTGGAATCTTGATACTGGTGAATTTCATCTGTCCGCCCAGAGTTTGAATATGTCAGTTGGCGGAACAAATCTGATACGTTTGTCTAAAGACATGCCAACTTCCGGAACAATTCATTGGGTTCTTGATGCGGACATGGATGCCGAAATTGTTCCACCTTCGGCGAGTGAAAGTGATAAGCCTTCAACCGCCGTATTAACTGGCTCTGGATATGAGTTATATGCTCCTACTGGGATCAAAATTGGCGATTTGCTTGGAAAACCGGTTACCTTTTCATTTGATGCGTATGCCGAAGATCAAAGCATTTCTTCTACTCCTGGTCCAATTGATACCCCGATTGACATTTTTATGCATTTGGTCCCAAATCGTTGGGTTTCTTATCCCATAGAGTTTTATGCAAAGATAACTATTCCGGCTAATACTTTAATTTGTGGCGAGAAAAAACGTCTAAGTGTAACCTTTAATCCTACGGATTCTAGTTATTTTACTAGAAACGGTTCAAGTTATACTTTTTCGAATGATAAGTATGTGCTGTTTTGTATTGGAGATGGCTCTTCTTCACAGCACGAAAATACATATCAATTTTCGAGGATAAAAGCAGAACTCGGTAATGTGTCGACAGACTGGTCTCCTGCCCCGGAAGATACTGAAGGAGAAATTCAGGAGGTACATAATCAATACTCCACTCTATCTAATACCATTAGTGGTATTCAGACTGAAGTCGGCAGAATTGATCAGGATATGGATTCGCTTAGCGCTGATGTATCGTCCATTTCTCAGCAAGCAGATGAGATAACGGCTAGAGTTGATAGTCTTAGAATGATTGGTGGATCAAACCTTATTAAAGGTTCTTTTGAAATGCCAACAACCGGAACGTCATACAACTGGTATATTTCCCCATCTTCTTCGTATATCGACCGTGGGGATATTGTTTTAGATGGTGAGGCGCAAACAGACCCATCGATCGCAGTTTTAATCGGATCATATAGTTTAAGTATGCCGACAAATGAAAAAATAGGGAATTATTGCGACTCGGAAATTCATGTCGAAGGTCAGGAGTATGAGAGCAAATATTTAACATTTTCGTTTGACGTTTTAGCTTCCTCGGCAGATGATGTAAAAAGCATTACCGCACGATTGATTATTTCCAACACGGCTAGCTCAACTGGAACAATTTATGCATACAAATATATAACGATTCCATCGAGCAAAATACTTGTTGGAAAAACCACAAGAGTTTCTGTAACCTTTGGCCCAATAGTTCCAGAATATTTTACTTATGTGTCTGGAAACTCATACTCCGATGATTTATATTTTAGATTTAATATTTATGGATCAGGAACCACTGGGTTAAGAGCTTCTAGATTTAAAGCTGAAGTCGGCCAAGTAGCAACAGACTGGACTAGCCAATCTGCTGATGAAATGGCTCATAATTTTGCTGAGTTTTCAATTAAAGCTAATGAGATTTCTAGTAAGGTCGGTTATGGCGAAGTAATAAGCAGCATTAATCAGACCGCCGAGCAGGTTAAAATCGATGCTAATAAGATTACATTTGCTGGAAAAACCATTGATTTTACAACCACGCAAATAAACATCAGCGATGGCGGAACAATTGGAAGCATCGATTGGGGTGACGACATTATATTAATTCCAGAATATGCCGGCGAACCACTGAATCCAATTGAAATCGGCGGTCAACTTGGTTATATGATCCTCGGCTATAGCGATACCCATTCCATAGTTAAAATTCGTGCCGGAAATAATGTTATATTAATGGGCGATGATAGTTCGGCATCAGCCAACGGTCCTATTACCATTTATTCTGGAAATGTAGGTCTTCGAATTGATGGAAGCCATGTATATTTAATTGGCAATAGTGGAACATACGATCTTGAAGATGTATGCCGTAATTCTGGTTCTGGCGGCGATATTCCTATAATTGATGGTTAAGAGGTTTGAATCAATGAGCGTTCATGATATTATTAATATGGCGTCCTTAAAAGACGGAATTTCAATAGGAGTTGTAGCTTTGATCATCCTTCTCAGCTTGATTCAAGTCTCAAAGATTCAGATCAACCCTTGGGACAAAATACTTGGCTGGATAGGAGAAAGGCTCAACTCCGGAATAAAAGAAAAAGTTAGCGAAGTCGAGAAAAAGTTGGATCTGCATATCAAAGAGTCTGAAACAAGAGACTTGAGAGATACGCGCCAATATATTCTCGACTTCGCTAATTCTTGTATGTATGGCAGAAAGCATACTCAGGAGCAATTTAAATTTGTTATAAAGAAATGCGACGAGTATGAAGAATATGTTGAGAAAAACAAAATAAAAAATGGTGAAATAACATCCGCCATTGAATATATTCGAAAGCTTAATACTAAATGTATGGAGAATAACAGTTTTCTTAAGGATGGTGATATTTTATGACTAAAGCCGAAGAAGCTGTAAAATTAGGATTTGAAATAGCCAATGATGATAGCCATGGCTATGATCAAGCTAACCGCTGGGGACCGGATTATGACTGCTCCTCATCGATTATTGATATTTGGGAAAGAGTTGGCGTAAAAGTTAAAAGCGCTGGAGCCACTTATACCGGTAATATATATCCTGTATTCAAGCTTTGTGGGTTCGAAGATGTCACTAATAAAGTTAACCGTATCACAGGCTCTGGGCTTGAACCTGGTGATATTTTACTAAATCATCGTAGCCATGTTGCTATGTATGTAGGATCTGGAAAAGTCTTTAATGCTAGTATAAATGAGAAAGGCACCGTCACTGGCGGAAAAACTGGAGATCAGACAGGCAAAGAGATCCGCATTGTTAATTATTATAATTATCCTTGGAATTGTGTTCTTAGATATACTAAGGATAAAACAGCAACTAAACCCGAATCTAAACCCACGTCGCAACTGGAAAGCACTTCTTACTATGCAATGTATCCGGTTAAACTTCCCGTTCTTAAAAAGGGCGCTAAAGGTGAATACGTCAAATCAGCTCAGCTCCTTTTAATCGGACGGGATTTTTCTTGCGGCGGATATGGCGCTGATGGAGATTTTGGCAATGCTACTTTCACCGCGGTTAAGAATTTTCAAACAGAAAAGAGTCTGCATGTTGATGGCGAAATTGGGCCTGAAACATGGGCAAAATTATTAGGAGAGTGATCGGTTATGTCGTGGTCAGTCAATAAAAATTTTATTCAAATGGCCGAGGGCGATTTTGGTATCGAATTACCGTTTACTTTCTCTGGTTTTACTCCTGGACCGAATGACTCAATTAAGTTTGTGTTTAAAGCGGTAAAAAATGGAGAAGAAATTTTAGTAAAAGAAATCAACAATATTAAGCAACGTAAAATAGCGTTAAAGTTCACGGAATCCGATAGCGCTAAATTTCCGGTTGGCACCTATGTGTACTCTATGGATTGGTATCGTAATGGGGTTTTTAGGTGCAATATTATTCCTTCGGCCACATTTAAGGTGGTGGATAAAGCGTGAACGTCAATTTTTGTGAAAAACAAGTAGAAATCAAAATGGAAATTAACGAGGCTCTTGCAAAAGAAATACCAGAAGTCGTCGTTAGTTGTATTGAGCCCCAGAGCATAGACGTTGAATTTTGTAAGTCGAGTTTCAACGCTTCTCTGGGGCTTCCTGTTATACGAGAGAATGGAATTGATATTGATGATGCAGATTTATATGATGGCACGTACGTAGTAACTCCTGCCGCCAATAGAGATCAAATTCTCCCTACTAAAAACAAGATTTTATTGGAAGATGTTACTGTATTAAAAGTCCCTTACTATGAAACTAGCAATATTTCTGGCAATACGGTATATATTGCATCGGAGGTTATCTAATGGCCGTAAATAAAGTTATATTTGGTGGAAACACACTTATTGACCTTACAGGCGACACTGTCGACGCCGAGCATTTGTTATCCGGTTTTACCGCACACGACAAGAGTGGTGCAGTTATTACTGGTGCAAACACATTTGATAGTGACACAAGTGAAGACACTGCTGCTGTCGCTGAAATTTTAGCTGGTAAAACTGCTCATGCAAGAGGTGCTAAATTAACTGGCACGATGCCTAATAATGGTTCGGCCGGTGGCACAATATCCGCGAAAGCCCAGCAAGTAACCATTGCCCAAGGCTATCATGATGGTTCCGGAAAAGTCCAGATTTCTGAAACTGAGCAAAACAAAATTATTCCTGGAAATATTAAGAGTGGCGTTCAGATTCTTGGCGTGGAAGGATCATATAATGGTGAAGCCGTTACTGCCCAAGCTAAGTCAGTGAACCCTAGTGCCTCGCAGCAAGTTATAACCCCTGACAGTGGGTATGATTATTTGTCTCAGGTCACAGTCAATGCTATTTCTTATGTGGAAAGCGACAACGCGGCTGGAGGAAAGACCGTTACGATTGCGGGGTGACCTAAATGGCTGTAAATAAAGTTGTTTATGGTCAAAACACTCTTATGGATTTAACGCCGACAACTGCAAAAGAAGAAGATGTTGCAGCCGGCAAAATATTTTTCTTAGCCAATGGCGAACAAGCTTTAGGTTCTGCTGCTGGTGGTTCTAGCTATAAGCTTTTAGCTTCTCAAGAATACACAGTAAACACTACGCAAACTTCAAACCAGCAAGTTGGATATATTACTCTCCCCGTGGATGAGGCTTGGACCACAGCTAAAATAATTTATGTTCGTGTCCGGGACAAAGCTGGAAAGCGTCTCGGATATTTTTATGGCTCTGACGCCTTTTTTATAAATACTAATGCTGCTAATGGTGGCACAGCCGCCTTTACGTCTGGTGGCCGAATTGCGCATAGATATAGCACCTCCGGTCAATGGGGCGTTTATTCTACTGGCCAGACAACCGGCTATGGTGTGTTTGGCTATAGTGTTAACTCTGCCGGACGAGTTTATATTTATAGGCGTTATAACAGTAACTATTCTCTTACTATAAATGGTACGTACGTAGTAGAAGTATATGCTTTAGATTTTCCGGATGGTGTTTCACCATTCGATGCATAAATAATATGAAAACATTAGATTTAATTTTAGCCATTATAGCCGTTTTGACCGTTATCTTTACGGTTGCAATGATTGTGATATTTTGCGTATATGGCACAATTCCAGATACGCTTGTAACCTGTTGGTTTACATGCATAGTTGGTGAGTGCGGTGTATGCGGATGGATCAAGACCACTAAAGAGCGTCATAAGCAGCGGCAATGGGATCTTGAAGATAAAAAGGAGGAAAAGTAAATGCCTAGTAAAAATTATCCTGATCCGATAGAGGGATTAACCCCTGGAACAATTATTATAACCGAAGAAACAGTAGAAACTATACATAGTGATGGCGATACTGGTGGATATGCACTACTTCAAAATCAGCCCTTGCTTCCTAAAGATTTTATTCCGCCTATAGAATTAGAAGTGTTTCTTAATGATAAGTCGTATATTATAAAATGCACGCACAAGAATGAGCTTGATCCTAATTATTATTATGGAGATGTTGATGACTTTGGTATTCCTACTTTTGATAATAATCCCGTCATCTTAAGGTTTCGTCAAACGTCTGCAAGTTGGATGCTTGGCACTCTTGAACCTGGCACCTATACTGTAAGTGCTAAAGTCCCTGAAGCAAAGTCCAAAGTCTTATCCTTCCCTAAAGGTCGTACGATAGTCTCTGAGCTTTCGAGACTTAATAAGGCTTTTGGCACAGTTTCTAAGAAGAAAACGATCATAGGTCAGTTAAGCGACTTAGCAGACGCAGCAGAAGCCGGTAAAATCGGTGGCGGAAGCGGCGAAGCGTTTATGGTGCATGTGAATGGAAAGGACACACCAGTTTTGGATAAAACCTGGCAGGAGATTTATGATGCTCTTAAAACAACTTCGGTGTATATCATCAATGAGGGAGATCTGTCTGTGGGGACAAGCTTTAGAATAGTATCTGCTGAGTATAGCAATGGAGCATATCGAGTTAGAATGGATAACAATGACGAATTCACGATTGACTCTTCTGACGGTTATCCTATGGGCGCCGGCGAGGCATAATTCAAAATGGAAATGATTTTGACAAAAATTGCTATTGTTCTGGTCGCATTTTTACTGGGCTATGTCTTTAAAAGCTTTTTAGTGGCAAAGAATAACAAGCCCGATGGCCAGATTATTTTAGATCACAATGATGATGGTGATGACCGTATTCAGTTTGTCTTAGGCTTGGAATACGAGGATTTTAAGAACCACAAGGTCATCGTTTTTGATGTAATTAATAAAGAGGAGAAATAAAATGCCTGAAATGACTTATCCCGAACCGATAGAGGGTTTAACTCCTGGAACAATTATTATAACGGAAGAAACTGTTGAAACTATTGACAATAATGGTTTTGCTTATGGGGTATTATATAATCAAAGTGTTCCTACCGATTTTATTCCGCCCATGGAATTAGAAGTACTTCTTAATGGCAAATCATATATTTTAAAATGTGTCCACAATGCTAATAATGAACGTCGATATTTTTATGGTGATATTTCTGAAAGCCTCTCCAGTCGTCCCATTTTTGATAATAATCCCGTCGTTTTACAGTTTGTAATGAATTTATTTAATTGTTCCGGAATTTGGGGTCTTGCTACTCCTGAACCTGGTACATATACCATCAGCGCCAAAATTCCAGGAGCAGCTCCTAAAGTTTTATGCTTCCCCAAAGGCCGTACGATAGTCTCTGAGCTTTCGAGACTTAATAAGGCTTTTGGCACAGTTTCTAAGAAGAAAACGATTATCGGTCAGTTAAGTGACATTGCAGACGCGGCAGAATCCGGTAAGATCGGCGGTGGAAGTGGTGGAGCGCTTATGGTGCATATAAAGAATACTGGCTCCAACCAAATTATGGATAAAACTTGGAATGAGATTTATGATGCACTTAAAACTTCTTCTGTGTATGTTATTGGAGAAAATGAGGAAGAACTGTCTGTTGCAGTAAGTGAGCGTATAGTTGGTGCTTTGTTTAATGGTGAATTATACAACGTGCAAGTTCAAAAAAATGGAAGTAGTGTTGTTGAATTGTATAAAATAGATTCTCCTGATGGCTATCCTTATAGGCAAGAGTTAGAATAATTCAAAATGGAAATTATTTTAGGAGGAAAAATAAATGGCTGAACGGATTTATCCCGAACCTACCGACGAGTTAACTTCGGGTACTATAATTATAACTGAAGAGACAGTGGAAATTGATGATAATAATTATTTTGATCTTATCAATCAAAATGTTCCTACCGATTTCATCCCGCCTGTAGAATTGGAAGTATTATTAAATAATAAGGCGTACATTTTAAAATGTACTCATGCAGAATTGGGTGGATCTCCATCTCCGTATTATTATTATGGAGATATCGATGGAAAAACGCCTATTTTTGACCAAAACCCCGTCGTTTTACTGTTTGGCATGAATTTTGGCAATAATTCTGGACTTTGGTCTATTTCCACATCTAAGCCTGGTACTTACACCATCAGCGCCAAAGTCCCAGGGGCGGTTCCTAAAGTTTTAAGCTTCCCCAAAGGCCGTACGATCGTCTCTGAGCTTTCTCGCCTTAATAAGGCTTTTGGCACAGTTTCTAAGAAGAAAACGATCATAGGTCAGTTAAGCGACTTAGCTGACGCAGCAGAAGCCGGTAAAATCGGTGGTGGAAGCGGCGAAGCGTTTATGGTGCATGTGAATGGAAAGGACACACAGGTATTAGATAAAACCTGGCAGGAAATTTATGACGCACTTAAGACAACTTCGGTGTATATCATTAGGGAAAATGAGGAAGAAATGTTTGTATCGACTCAAGAATGTATAATAGAGGCCGCCTATAATAATCCCGATGGCTATATTGTCCATACGAGTTTAGATGATTATTATAGCGCTGCATCTCCTGACGATTATCCTATGACTGGCGGTAAATAATTCAAAATGGAAATAATTTGGAGGTAGAATAAATGACTAATATTACTCCCGTGCTTGAAGCGGTGCTTGTTCTGCTTTGTAGCATTGTTACGGTATTTCTTATTCCTTGGCTGAAGTCCAATCTGGATAATAACAAGTTAGATAAGCTGCTTACGATTGTCAAGGCGGCTGTCGAGGCTGCTGAGCAGATCTATCGTGAGACTGGTATGGGGGCTCAGAAGAAAGCCTACGTTATTAATTATCTTGCCGAGCATGGCTACAAGCTTGATGCCAGTCAGCTTGATGTGATGATTGAGTCGGCTGTTAAAGAAATGAAGATCGCTTTGGAGGTTTAAACTATGTTTGAATTCACTAGAAATTTTTATTTCTTACCGGAAGAAGGTGGCTCTGAATCCTCTTTTACTCCCGGTCAAATTATTATTCCGGAGCAGACGGTTACTGTTTCTACTTCTTATGCTGACTATGAGTTAGGTGGAATTATAAGTGGCACTGAGCCTCCGGAAAAACTTCTTATTGAGTTTGATGGCACCGGATATATAGTGGAAAAGGCAACTGCTTCAAACGGGTTTGCATATTACGGTGAATATGTTGATAATAACCCCAGCTTTAATACATATCCTTTCTGTATAGTGATAGAAGACGTCGTACAATGGTATTTAGGCGCTAGGTCGAATGGTACTCACACCATCAGCGCTAAAATCCCCGAAGAAAAGTCTTCTAAAGTTTTAAGCTTCCCCAAAGGCCGTACGATCGTCTCTGAGCTTTCTCGTCTTAATAAGGCTTTTGGCACGATTTCCACTAAGAAAACAATTATCGGTCAGTTAAGTGATATCGCAGACGCAGCAGAAGCCGGTAAAATCGGTGGCGGAAGTAGCAAAGAATATTGGTTTATGGAATTTGTTTTTTCAAACTCTTCACAGGTTACAATTAATCCAGGGGAAACTGCTACTCTTGAACTGGCTTGCAATAATGAAGATTTTTTAAATTATCCTTATGATATAATCATATCGGATGTAAGATATGCATTACCTAATTATATAATAGTAGGTTTTCCGTATTATAATAGGAGCACTAAGCAACTATTTGTAAATATATATAATAAATCTTCTGAAGCTGGTTACTCATTTGGACAAAGCACTTTTAGCATATGTGCATTTGGTTTAGTTGGATTTGAGTCGGAATAAAAGTGAGGTTTAAAAATATATGGTTACTAACAGAGGTTGCAAACGGCTCCGAGACTTAGAAAAGTCTGCTGGGGTTTTAGTTATTAAGAAAGATGATATCAATTATTATCCTGACGGGGAACATAAATTTGATATAGACACACCTATTTGGGCGAGTGTATATAATAGCAAAAGTAAACAATACTGGGATACTGGCATTGGCAATACGTTGTTATGTGATAAGCTTTCGGTTTTAGTTAATAACCCGAAAATTGTGTTTTTAGACGATGATATTGTTCAATTGTTAGAACCACATGATGGGTTAATAATGTGCCTTCATCTCTGCTCAATGATGACAATTTCAGAAATACGCCCAGCATCTGAATACCCTCAAGATTACACTGGTTGGGCTTTGGCCAAGCCTACGAATGAAATTGATTTAAATGGCGATTATTTTTATATCACTGACCCCTCGGCATTAGTTTATTACATAAACGGCCAGCCTGCTGGTGAAACTTCTCCGGATCCTGGCATTGCTAATCCTGAGCCTGATCCTATTTCGTGCTGAATATTCCAATTCGCAAATTTTACAGCTTTCTTAATGAAGGTAAAGTAAAATATGCGAAAGGAGAGTTCACTAAAGAATGAAAAAATTGATTGTTAGATTTCTTAAAGAAATGGCGATCGGTTTCCATCATTCATTGAAAATCTCAGAGTGTTATTAACTAATCGGCAAAGAAGAGCTGGACTAATCATCTGGCTCTTCTTTTTTTTATATTTGCCGCCGTGGTGGAATAGGTAGACACAACAGACTTAAAATCTGTCGACTTCGGTCGTGGGGGTTCAAGTCCCCCGGGCGGTACCATTCGGTTTTGTGTAGTGGTAGCACGCATGACTTTGACTCATGAGGGATAGGTTCGAATCCTATAATCGATGCCATCCTCCAGCAAGTATTGGCAAGTGGTGAAATTGAGATTGTGCTAAGGTTTGATAATCGTTATGGAATCCAACTCGGCAAGTCGACACCGAGCGGTTTGGCCCGTAGTGCCTGAATCCATAGCCCCTTAGCTAGCCACATTTCCGTCAGCCAAGGCGGAGCTTGCTGGAGGAACCATTTTATATTTAATACAGATTAATGGAGCCCTAAATCAATTTAACCACAAATCATCAATCAAAATACAAATCTATATATGTAAAAGCAAGCCGAAATTCAAATCTGAATGAGAAGTGGTTTCTGTTTGGTTCGTGCAAAATGAGAGGCCCAATCTGTTTTAAATAACATTCTTTAGAAAGGAGAAAAATTCAATGGTCCCCGAAAAGAAGGAACTTACTCTGCTTGAGCGTTTTGAGAAGCATGCCAAGACTAAGTCTGAGGCAAAGAGAGTCTACAACCTGGTTAAGGATCAGGATGTTATGCATATGACTCTCGAACAGCTTCTTTACCTCAAGGGCATTGGCCGCAAAGCGCTTCTAATCGTCATGGAAGTGGCTGCGGATATTGCCGGCAAGTAAGAAGCATCCAACCATTCATGGCAGAGGGGCTTGAAATATTATAGCCCCTTCTATAAACCCCCTTAGCTCAATCGGTTAGAGCCGGCGACTTATAATCGTCAGACCAAGGTTCGAATCCTTGAGGGGGTACCACATTTAATTAAAAACGGAGGTATGGAATCTTGTCTTATTATTCTCAGCTTAAGAAAGAACGAACTATCGGCAGCATGAATACTAGAAGAATTGCGGATTTAGATGAAACTGATCCGTTCTATTTCGTTGCTTCGGACGGCGATCGAGTCTTAGCAGAAGGAGAATTACCCGCATTAAAACTTAAATTACCCGATATGTATCTCTATAAGCCCATTAAGTCTATCAGGCGCGACCGAACAAACATGACAGCCTTTATAGATTTTTAATAGTCGTGGCAATTTTTATGGCAAGTTTTTGTTCTCAGCTATGAATTTTTGGTTTCGCGAGTGCTTTCCAAAATTCAAAATGGAAATACATAAAGTCGCTTAAATACTAAGAAAGAGCCCTAACCGTACTGGCTAAGGCTCTTTCTAGGTGGAGCGGATGATGGGAGTCGAACCCCTTAATAAACAGCCTAAAAGAGGCTGAAAATACAATGTTTTTTATTTTTTCGTGGCAGCTTTTGTGGCAAGTTCTGTGAAGATACTCTCCATTTGAGCATCTATTTGGTCGGAGAATTTGTCCTCTTTATCGAGCATAGTATGGCGATAGGTCGTCTTTAGCATGTTATCAGTCTTATGCCCAAGTCGCTTAATCAGGTATTGGTCCGGTACGCCTATGGAATGTGCCTCAGATGCCTCAAAATGTCGTAAGTCATGAAATCTGCTTGGTGTTACATTGGCCAACTTGCAAAATTTAACATAGTTTTTGTAGATGGCATTCTCCGATAAAGGGCATATGTACTCGCTTTTATGAGGGACATTCTCGATTAATGTAGCAATTTGTTCGGGCAATTTTATCCAGCGATCTCCAGAGTAGCTTTTAGTTAGTTTCTCACGAGACTCGGTCTTTCTTCCGTCAACTGTGGCTTTGCCTCTGACTAAAGCTCTTTGAACATGCAGGCGCCCATCCACTACATCAGAAAATTTTAGTCCTCTTATCTCAGACATTCGCAACCCCAGCCAACATCCAAGCAAGATTGGTAACTCATAGTTGGTGCCTTTGCATGCCAGCCAAACCTTCTTTATCTCATCTTCCTCAGGGATATGAACATTGTAAGGACGTTTCTGAGGCAACACCGTATGCAGTACAAAGTCTGGTCTATAAAAATTCAAAATGGAAGAGAGAAAGCCATGAGCATTGCGGATTGTCTTGGGGCTTATTCCTCGTATAGCGTCGGCATTAACAGCTTTCTGCACATCTTCTTGGGTTAGTTCAGTAATATTTTTGCCCATGATGGACTGTAGATAGTTGTCTTTGTAGCGAGTATAGCCAAGAATTGTGGACGGCGATAAGACGGCTTCCTTAAGTGATATTTGCGCTTCCATTGCTTCTTTAACTGTTAAAGAAACACGCTTTTCAATTTTCTTGCCGGCATAAATCTCTTTCGCCTTTTGTTTGACAATTTTCTTATCTTTGTCTGTGATGCTGTATTTTTGCCCGTTGACTTGAATACGTATACGCCAACTACCAGATGGGAGCCGTTCTGGTTCTGGTATTTTCAACAAAAATCCCTCCTAAATTTTGTTAAAGATTTTTGCTCCACCTGTTTCAAGTATAGCATTCTTGTTTCAGAATTGCAACTAAAATATGATGGGAGCGATTGACAAATTATGGATGAAATGTTTATGATGATATCACGTCGACGGAATAAAATATGAAAGGACGTTATTGAATTGCCAAAAGTTGTTCTCACTGAAGAGCAAAGGCAAAAGGAAAAGATGCTCAAGCGTATGGACAAGTTTGATTCAGTGGTTACAGAATATTTACGAGCTACTGGTTTTACCACGGATCAACTTTCAGCGAGAATTGGAGTAAGTAAGTCAACACTATGGCGCTATCGTACTCATGCCGAGTCATTTAGTAAAGCTCCGTTCTCTGTAATAACCGCTATTCTGCATTTAGCAAATTGTTCGAACGAAACTATAAGATACATTTGTGGACTGTGAGGTATAAAATGGCTTATCTTAAATCCGAATTATCTGAAAAGAGCAAGTATTGGATTCCCAAGCATCGTTATTATGAGCTTAAGCATTATTGTCTCCAGTATAAACATTGGTGGGAACTGTACGTCAAGTTGCAATTCAAAATGGAAGCATATAAAGGCAGCGAAGTACATAGCAGCACGCCAGGCAATCCCACTGAGAAGCAGGCAATTATTATGGCCGAGTGCAAAAAGGCTATGGAGCTTGTTGAGAAAACGGCCCGAGACACTTGCAAGGACGAACCAATGCTTGCACCTTTCCTGCTTAAGTCTGTGACGGAGGCTCTTCCCTACCATCAGCTACAAACTGAGTACGAGATTCCATGTGGTCGAGATATGTTTTACGAATTGTACAGACGATTCTTTTATATTTTAAGTCAGCGTAGAGGGATTTAGTCGCAGGAATTACAGCCTCTTTATTGGAGGTGTTGAAAATGTCATTATACATTCAACCATGTGTAAAAACTAAAATGAACAAAGTTTTTGATGTCTATTGCGAATTGGTTGACGCTTTTGAAAAAGCAAACCATAAAAGTATGGTTGAGCTTGATATTGACGATACATTTGTATTATATATCATGCCCGAATCTACTAGTATAGTTATGCATAATAAAGTCACAAACAGGACAGTGGATGGAACTTATTATCTTGATTCATTTGGTTTTCTTCATATGATTGATAAATATCTTCATATGACTATTCCACAACCATATGGATACAGGAAAGAGTCCTAAACAGGGCTCTTTCTTTTTCGCAGGAATTACAGCCTCTTTATTGGAGGTGATTTTAATATGTTTCCAGATTCAATCGCAGATTTTAAAGTAATTGCATATCTGCATCGGCAAATAGCTGATTTATATGAAGCACTTGCTGATAGAGATATGCTAATTGCTAGCCTTAAACACGATGCTAACAGGCAAACAGAAGAAATCATTCATACGAAAGAGTCCTAAGCAGGGCTCTTTCTTTTTTCCGAACGCAGGCGCCCAGAATAAATGCTATTTTTGTATTCTAAAAATTCCCCGGGTAAGATTTTTTGGAAAAGTCGCAGGAATTACAGCCTCTTTAATGAAGGAGGCGGTATATATAATGATTATTGCTAAAGAATTATATTATACACATCATGATCCTAGAAAATATGAAGACAAAAAGAATACAGTATATCTTTGTAAAAAGATTGATTCAAAATGGGATTTTGATTCTATTAATTCCGTACGAATGGAATTAAAGAGAGAATTTCATAAAAGAATTAATACTTACAACTATGGGGTTATTCTATTTGAACGATTTTCATTTGGGATATTTGCTGTGTGCAAAGTAACTATCGGAAGCAAAAAAGAACAAGTATATCGTGAACTTGGCTTTAAAGAAGAGCTCTAAACAGGGCTCTTTCTTTTTTTCGCAATAAAAACAACTCTCTTAATGGGAAGTCCTAAAAAATATGAAAGGAGCAAACAAATGGACCAAGAAAAAATGGCTGACGAATTGAAGAGGTTATTGGAGAAGCTGGAAACGCTTGATCCCACAACCGAAGAATACTCGACGGCAGTCAAGAATTATCATGAACTGATGAAGACGCTTCACGAGGAGCTTGAAGCATGCGATTCTGATCTTGATCATTCGCTTAAGAGAGAACTTGATAAGTCTCGTCTTGAGCTGAATAAACTTGAGGAAAAGAATCGTAATCGGCAAGCTACCGTAGATGCGATTCTCAGTGTAGTGAAGATTGGGCTGTCCATCGTTGGCACTATCGGTGCGATCGTTGTGACAGGCTCTCTTGAAGAATCTACGATTCTGAGCCAAAAGTGTTTTGGTTTGGTAAGAGGTTTGATGCCTGGAATTAAGTAAGGAACCTACATAAGAGCTAGCTTAACAGCGGCTCTTATATTTTTTTTTTCGGAAGGAGTAAAATCAAAATGGAAGAAATGGACTCGCTTATGATCAAATCGGACTTTGTTAAAAGCATTATCACGTCTATTATCATGAAAATTATGAAAAAGAAGCTCGGAATTAGTCCGTTAGTGTCATTTGAAGGCCCAATTAAATTTGAAAAAGATAACAATTATGCAGATCTCGATTTCCACGTCCATATAACTTCACAAATGTCTGATATTTCAGCAATTTTAAAGAAATATCTGTGAATCGCAAGAAAAACAACCTCCTTAATGGAGCGAAAGCTTACAAAATATTTGGAGGTAATGTATGGACATCGGCTTGATTAGGAAAATCGTTATCTATGGCATTGTGGGTTGCATTGCTCACTCGATCTTTGGACCGGTCGGGCTGGCGGTAGTAATCCTCATTGGCGTACTGCGAGAAACCAAGAAAGGAGAGTCTTAACAGATTCTCAAATAAGAAAAAGCGAACTCAAAAGAGAAGCCTGGTTTACAACTGGGCTTCTTTTTCGCAATATTTACATCCTTTATAATGAGAAAATCATTATTTTAAGGAGGAAAATCAAATGAAAAAGCCTAATTGGTGGGACAAACCTATTACTTGGGGCGCGAGTGTGACTATGAGTCTGCTCAGCATTCCTATCACTATCGTTTGGATATTGATTATGGATGCTGTGACTGATAATTTTGGTTACATCGACCTCATCAGCGAGAAGTTTGAGGACATCAAAGACTGGACGTCTGATCTCTTCGACAAGTAAGAAATCTCAAAAAAGAGAGTATCTTATACAGGTATTCTCTTTTTTTTTTTCGCATAAAAAACAACCTCTTTATTGAAGCAGAAATGCTAAATAATATTAAGGAGGAAAATCAAATGACCAAAGAAGAATTCAAAGAAAAAATGCGAATTGCAAAGTGGGATTTCAATAATTGGTGCTTTGAAACAAAGCTTAAGGCAGAGAAATTCTGGAATGAAAACCGCGATTATATTGTGGTTCTTGCTCCGGTGGTTCTCGGTGCTGGTACGACAGCCATAAAGACTATCGACCAAAACCGGAGAATCAAAGAAGAAAAGAATCTCAAAGAACGGTTTATTTATGACAGATCTCTCGGTACTTATTACGAGTTGAGAAGACAGCCAAAGCAGAGCGAATACATGGAAATTAGTCGCAGAAAATCTAATGGGGAACCTTTGGGTAAAATCCTTAAAGACATGAGATTGGCTAAGTAAACTGCTAAAAGAGAGTATCTTTTACAGGTATTCTCTTTTTTTCGCACATTTTACATCCCTTATTATAGCAAGAAACAAAATTTTAAGGAGGTTAAAAAATGGAAAACAACAACAAACCCCATAACTATGGTATGGAGACTGCGGTCAACATTATTATGCTGATCATCGGAATTTTAGCAGTCCTGTTTGCTGCGGTATGCATTGTAGCATACTTCATGAACTGGGTGCAGTTTGCGATGTGCGCAATTTGTGGAATCGGATTTCTCTGTATCTTCCTTGGGGTGTTCATGATCGTGGCGCCATTTTGCGATTGCTGGGATTAATTCTTGCAAGAAGGAGCTAGCTTAACAGCGGCTCTTTCTTTTTCGCGTAAAATACAACTTCTTTAATGGAGCGAAAGCTTACATTTATATTCGGAAAGGAAAAAATCATGAATACTAGATCCTATTACACGGACGAAGTAACAAAAGATCTCATGAACATTTGCAAAAAGAGAATTGAAGACATCGAGAAGGTTCTTAAGGAGGAATCTATTCCTGCAAATAAAACTATTCTCTGTGACGAAATGATCGCTGTTGTGGATTTGATGAGTTATATTGATACTCGCCATAAGGATTATCTCAGAGAATCTATTTCGGATAGAAAAAAAGCTACGCTAAAAGCAATGCTGCAGGCATTTAAACTGCAAAAGCGAGAGTCCTAAACAGGGCTCTTTCTTTTTCGCGTAAAAAACAGGTCTACTAATGAGGAGAGTGGATTGGTTGGGTTATGCCAGGCCGCGGGTGAGATTCCCGTAACCACATAAATAGTTCAATGGTAGAACGCTTTGGATAAATCTCTATCCGAAGAGACGTAAGTTCGAAGCTTACAATCCTTATTTTTTTCGCAAGAAATACAGCCTTTTTATTGGAGGTGAATTTAATGAAATTTTTCTATTATCTTGGAATTTACGAGTTTTGTGTGTTTATTCATGAATCAATTAAGAACATGGACAACATTCTAGATCGAGCTAAATTTTACAGTAAGAAAATTAATAAAATAGCGTCCGAAGCTAAAGAAGAGAGCGTATCAGTAAAGTCTAAGAAGCTAGAAAGAATTGGCTTTTAGAGCGGCTTTTACAGTCGCTCTTTCTTTTTTTTCATTTTGTTCATGAAATCTTCTTCCATTATGTGTTATATTTGTTGCGCATATGAAAGGAGGTTTTCATCTATGCCAAGGGTCTTAATTGATACCGTTGAAGACGGAGATATGATTGACTATGTGTACAAAGAGGATGACGGATCTTACTTCCATGATATTTATTACAAGGAAGATGAGCCTGATCCAGATGACACGGGCGAGTATTACATAGCCGAGAATGGCGAGTTTGCGGACGAGTAATTCGCAAGAAAAACAGCCTCTATAGTGACAGCGAGGAGTTGTGGTATTTTACTGCAGCTCCTCTTTTTTATTTTCCGCCATAAAGAAAGGAGTTAGATATGACGGACGAGGAATTTGTACTCCGGCAAGAGATCCGGGAAAGAAAGGCTATGGGCCGAGGCGCGTACCACAAAAAGAGTGGAAGCAAATCCAAGTATTGCAGCTTACCCTCAGATCACCTAACAAATGCTGAAAAGAAAAGGAGAAATGGCAAAGTGAAAACCTACAACATTAGCAGAGTTATTACCAATTATGAGGACTTTAAGCAGCTTCCTCCTGACCTCATGCAAACTTATATAATTAATTGCCGAAATAAATTTGGAGCTATGGGTAGTGATATAGCAGCTTCTATGGATGTGCAATGCAAAACTTTTTACACCTTCTTATATAGAAAAAATATTCCTATAGGCAAAGGCGGAAGAAAAAAACTCAGTCTTGATTGGCGTCGTTTCATCCTTGGTGAGATTGATATTAATGGCAAGGAGCTCATCGAAGAAAAGGCCGAAGAACCCAAAGTTGAAGTCGAAAGCATTCCTGCGATTAATTGGGTCGAGCCAGATAAGCCCATCAAGATTACGGACGATGATATTCCTCTCGGCGCATCTATCGGGGCAATTATTGAAGCGCTTAAAGGCTCTGGCGCCAAGCTCACGATTGAACTTACTTTGTGATATTTGAAAGGGGTTTTAACAATGCTCAACCGAAATGATCGTAAAATTAATGCCGTCTACGCTTCTTATCATGACCCTAATACTGACAAAATTACTGTGGACTATGTTGTAACTGTAGGGTCTTATTTTTATGCAGGCAGCTTAACTGAATGTTCTAATGTTGAAGAGGCTAATAAAATAGCTAATTCTTTCCAGCGAGCTTATGATAAAGTTGTGACTCAAGATGCATTTGGAAAGTTTATAAAGGTGGTATAAATGGAATTTTATAAATGCGAAAATGATAACACTAATAAAATTGTGTTACATGGAACACCTTTGTTTGAGGTTGATATTGATAAAGGTTGGCATATTTCTGGGGTTACAATGTATGGAAAAGATTACACTGATCCAATTGAAAATGCCGAAGATGTTGAAAGAATTGATATTCGGCTTGATAAAAATAAGGAGAATGAACAAATGATTAAAGACTCTGGCGATCGTACGAAATTTAAGACAGGTGCAGTAAGGGACATGCACTCTGGTAAGGGACGTATGGATCTTCTCCCCTGGCATGCAATCATGGAGGTGTCTAAGCATTGTGAGAACGGAGCTGTTAAATACGGCGAGCACAATGTTGACAAAGGCATCCCAGTTCATAGCCTTCTCGACAGTGGTATAAGGCATACCGCTAAGTTTATTACCCGGCAAGAAGATGAGCCTCATTTGGTAGCTGCCTGCTGGAATTTGCTGTGGGCGCTTGAGATGATGCTGACTAAACCAGAGATGGATGATCGGTATAAGGAGGAAGAACAAATTGGAAGTTGTAGAAAAGAAGCCAGTTCCAATCTATGAAGTTATTTGCTTTGAATGTAAGTCAAAGATCCAGTATAAATCCTCAGAAGTATATTATTGTCATATTACTTGCCCTGTGTGTGGAACTGCTTTGTGGGCCATGACCCTTTCGCCAGTTAGATACCAGGAGGAATGAATAAAATGATTGAAAAAGAATCTTGGATTAATAAGCATAAAGATCATCCCGTTTATAAATCATATTCTGACATGGAATGGGCCTGGAATAGTTTTAAACGATATTGTATGTCCTGTGGATTTAAAACTAAATCCAAAAACGGAACTGAGATTATTTATTCAGAGGAGGAGAATGTATGGAAATTATTGTGTTTATTGTTTTAGGACTTATAAGCATCAGTGGCTGGGCTTTCTCAATTTATGTTAATAATGATTGGTTCAAGCATTCAATTGACTCAACGGATGGTTGGTTCAAAAAATGCATGGAAGTCAATGATGGTTGGTATGAACGTAATGTTGAATTGGCTAAAAAAGTTGATGAACTAACTGCGGAAAATTATAGAATGAAAAGGCGTTTGATTGAACTTGGTGCTAAGGAGGAATAGAGTATGAATAATCCGGGAATGTCATTTAAGGAATGGATGGATAGTGTTAACATTATGGCTGAATCTTCCAGGGCATATTATCTGTCATTTTTAAGAACTGGTTTTACTGCTAATCAGGCATTAAAACTTACTGAAAAAATGTTGGAATGTGCAACCATGATGATTAATAAGCAAAGAGAGATAGAATATGGCGAAGAATAATCATAAAGACACAACCAAAAAACTTAATATTTTGGCACTATATGATTACGCTAAATTTGATGCAATCCCAGGTCTCGCTGGTGGAATTTCTTATAATGAATTGATGGAAGGAGAAATGTGCTAAATGAACTCTTGCCGTTTGTGCGCTTATAGAGGATATGATAAAGATTCTCCGCCATGCAATGCGTGCCGAGAAATGCATGACAATGTGACGTATCCTATTTATCCTGCTTTTTACCCTTGCACTATTTCGGAGCAGCCTCGATATGAAGAGAGCTGCTATTTTTATTGCACTGAACAGGATATGAATACATATATTCCAACTTGCTCATATTCAAATGATATTGATCCTCTTGGCTGCAATAAAAAATGCCCTCACTATTTCAATAAAAAAGAAGTATTCAAAATAGTAAAGGAGAAGGTTGATAGCCGTGACTCCAAAGCGTCTGTATGATATTTTTAAGGACTATTTTACATGGTTCATGCCACATGTGACGTCTTTCACCGCAAATCGTAGAGACGGAGGAATTGATATTACTCTCGACACCGGTGAGATATTAAATTTCAACGTCGATAAAAACAAAAACTGGATTCTCAAAAGAAAATAGGAGGTAACTGACATGGAAACCAACGAAAAAGAAGTATATTTTGATTTATTCTGTCATCTTTGTGAATATTGTAATGTCGAGGAAACCGAGTCTCCTTGCAACGAATGCTTAACCCAGGGGTATAATCAGAATTCGCACACCCCTATTAAATTCAAAGGGAGAGAATGCACTAATGTATGATATTTCAGTTGGTGATCGGTTTTACGTTAATTCTCATACTGTAAAGAAAGGGCTCAGTCTTCCAGATTATCTGCGAGTGACTGGGCTTATTTCTTTGGGAGATCATGTGGAAATAGATTATATAGAAGCCAGGTATGAGAACCACTATGTTGGCAGCAAAGAACGACTTTTTAGTTCTGTAATCCTTGAGCATTCTAATCTTAACCCGAAATGCAAAAAACCTACTTGGATATTTGTGAAAGGAGAATCTTGAAATGTGGCGGCATCTTTTATGGATCGTTCCAATCGCTTATTTTACTGGCGTTGCTACTGTAGCGCTTTGCATGATGGCGCACAAAGAAGATCAAGATATGGAGAATGATCATATTATGAGTGATACTGAAAACCTGATTGAAAGACTGAGAAATGGCACCGCGCTTCCTGCTTTGCAAGCTCTTATGAATGAAGCGGCTGATGCACTCCAAAAATGTGCAGATGAGGCAAACCAAATCCTTTCTGTTGATACAACCGTGTATGACGAGGAAGAAATCCATCCTAATTGCACAGTCCAAATCTGGAGAAATTCAGTAACTGGCGAAGTTAGTATTGGCTGGTGGGAAAATGAATAAGCACGTTTTACAGCTTGTATAATGAGGAGGTGGCGATATGCTAAAAGATAATCACGTAAGACATCATGCGGTTGAACTGATGAAACAATTAGATTATCTGGACGACAATGATAAATTGGAGCATCTGGATGAGCTGATTGCTATTCTGTCCAAACGCAGGGAAAATCTTAGATTTCATTCAAAAAGCAAAGACCGCTACGAAGTTAAAAACATTGGTGGGACCTATGTGATCTATAAAAATGGTGTCCGTCAGAAAGGATCATACTTAACTGAGGATGATGCTTATGACACCTTTGAAGAGGATCTTACATAGGTCCTCCCTTTTTTAAGGAGTAAAAAATGCTGAATTGTTATAAATGCGGACATAATTTAGATGATTATCGCTGCAAATTGTTTGGGCATCTTAGCAGCTTTCATGTATGCCCTTATTCAATAGACAAGTACGAGGAAGGGGAAGGAGAAGTAATGCTTAAAGACTCTAATGTAAGATATTTAACCATTGAGCTCATTCACAATCTTGACAGACTTGACGATAAAGAAAAAGTCGAATGCATTAATGAAATTGTGGAGGCTCTTGAGCAAAGGAAGTTAAAATTAGTTGCCAGTGAATAAAATAGCCCAGAAATTTTCTTGAAAGGAGTGTTTTCAATTCAATAGGAGGAAAACACCTAATGGAACTCATAAAAATTATCGTTGATATTTTAAAGTTATTAATTGCTTCTGCCTATGCTGTTTCTTTGATCATTAGTAGTACATACAAGCAAATTCATGAACCCCCAGTCATAGCTTATATTCCGCCTGTTAGTGTTTATAACGAGCAAATTGAGCAATATAGGCAAGGCACTAAAGGCCGACTGATATTTGACGGCAGAAACTTCAGTGTTGCCCTCTATGAAAGTAATGAGTACAATGCTCAGCAATTTGTCGATTATGAGGACAGCGCAGCATGGTTTATGTGGAATGGCAATCAGTCACCCGTTATTGCAGATCATTGCACTCAAGGCTTTGATATTATCTGCCGATGCTCTATAGGTGATATTTGCCATATAGTGGATGGACCAGATTACCAGCAATATAGATGTGTCGGCATTGACCGTAACGGAGTTAATTCCGGATATGATTTATATCTATCTTCCGGCTATGACTTTGCGCGGAATAATGATCCTGGCTATCTCTATATGTATACGTGCACTAATCCCGGAGATTCATATCATATCACGGTTGCTATTTGGGAAGCAGTATATGACGAAGAAGATTTAATAACTATTATTGACGATGATGAAGAAGATCTCATACCAATAATTGATGACCCTTGAAAGGAGATCAAATGTTTAATTGCCCGAATTGCGGTGCGCCAATTACGAGCAACCAATGCGAGTATTGTGGAACCTTGTTTGAATTAAAGACTACTCACAAAGCAGACTTTTATGCCCAAAATGAGTTATATTTGCAGCTTCAAATTAATGCCTTAGATTCGCAAAAAGTAGATCTTGTAAAACAACAAATTAATGCAAGTATAGCTTCTAGACAAGTTGCACTTTTGCCATCAATAGTGTCATGCAATAACTATATTTTTGGAGGAAAATGAAATGAAGAAATTTATCGCAGTTATCCTTGTTCTCATTATGATATTTGCACTGACTGGGTGCAATAAGCAGATCATTGACCTGAACTACACTTTTAACTATGCGATCATCCAACTTCCCAATGGTGATATTGTCGAGGGTAAGGTTCAGAGCTGGACCGATTTTGAAGACGGTGATCAGATCCAGGTAAAGATCGATGGCGTTACATATCTGGTTCACTCGGCAAACATTGTGCTGGAAGCGAGGTGATATTTTGAATCTTAACATCAATACCGTTAAAAACTTGCTTATTAAGCATGGTCCGACGATTCTTACCGGACTGGCTATGTTCGGAGTAGCTGCTACTGGATATTTGACTCATAGAGCTGATAAAAAGCTCATTGGTGACGTCTGTGAAAGAATTGTAACGACCGAGGAAACGGAAAAGCCGGTTAAGGATATCGTCACTGAGTCAGCAAAAGCCAATTGGAAAGTATATATTCCTCCGGTAGTTGTTGGTTTGGCAACCATTGGCTGTACTCTTGGTGCTAATCAGTGGCATCTGAGTAAAGAAGGAGCTCTTGCCGCGGCCGCCATAATGTATAAGACCAATGGTGAGGAACTGGAAAAACGCCTCAAAGAGAAATTTGGCGATGAAGAAGTCAAGAAAGTAAAACAGGAAATCGCCGAGGCTAAGGAAGACAAAGATCGTCCGCCCTGGGAAGCGAAACGACCAGATAAAATGAAGATCTGGGAACCGTACTCTAAACAGTGGTTCTGGGCGAGTCAGCAGGAACTTTTGTGGGCTGAAATCATGATCAATAAAATGATCTGTCAGCAATGGAAAGTGACGCTGAATGATCTATTGTCGATCTATGGTTGTAAGCCCACTAAGGAAGGAGAAAACCTTGGCTGGTCTTATGATGACGAGTGCTATACTCAGACCTGGGCTTGTGGCGGGCGTCTCATGGGTAACTGGATCGGCTTCTCGCCTCAGCTCGTAGAGAATTCGGACGGTAGTACTTACTTTGAAATGGATTATGAGGTCCATCCGAATGATTTGGCAGAATTGGAACGGTGAAAGGAGAATAAAAATGTACGAAATGTCTTCTATTCCTACTAAAAATGATCCCCCTTTTGAAACTAGACAGATACCTAGACCGACCGACGTCGTACCTTTATATTCTATTACTGAAAAGCTAAAAGCGATCACCAATGAAAATTTTGACCTTATCATGAGATTGCATGAAGTTTTGGTCGGTGCATATGGAGGAAAGCCGGTATGCGTTGACTCTCCGGCAGACCGCTCTACTCTTAGTGGTGATATTGCCGCAGATTTGCAAGTTGCGTGCGGAATTAATGAAGTTATCCGAGACTTGTACGAACGTCTCGGAATTTCTTTGTAATTCGCAAATTTTACATTTTATATAATGAAAGAGCATTATTAGTGCTACGAATCGGAACCATTTTGGCTCCTGATGCGGTTGGTCACTACTATTTTTGAAGGAAATGGAATAGACTAGCCCCGCATAAAGGCAGTAGTTAAATGGAGTTTGAGGAACAGCTAATGATGCTCTTTTATATTTTTGAAAGGAGTAAAAAAATGAATGTAAAACTCGTACTTAAAATCACCGGCGTTGCTGCTCTCGGTTACGGTGTATTTACTGCAGGAAGAATTTATGAGGTGGTTCATCTTTCTAGGAAAGCTTTTAAGCTGATTAAGAAAATTTGGGACATGCCTATTCCCAGCGAAAGCAAAGAAGAAGATGATAAAAATGACGATGCTTGTGAAGAACCTAAAACGATTAAACTCGTGCTCGATGAAGAAACTTATAATGCAATCAAGAAAGCGGTGGAGGAGGCTCAGTAATGAAGCTTAATATGAAAGTAATCACGGAGGGTGCCAAGGTGGTGACTAAGTTCGCTGCTAAGCACTCTCCGACTATTTGCGTGATATTTGGCACGGCTCTGATGGCCGGGGCAGTTGTAAAGACCATCGTTGAAGCGCCTAAGGCTAAGGAGGAGCTGGATGATCTGGACGAAACGGTACACTACGAAGACAATATTCCGGTAAAGAAGTACATTCGAGAAAAGACCACCATCATTGCACGGCACTACTGGCCTACTGCAGCAATGACTTTTGGCGGCGCGGCAATGATATTCTGGGGACATAAAGTCTCGTTAGGACGCACTGCGGCGGCTCTAGCGGCCTATCAAATGTCTAAGGACGATCTAAAACGACTAGAGAATAAAATTGTCGAGATGGATGGAGAGAAGCATCTGGAAAAGGTTAAGGATGAGATTAATAAGGATAAGGCTCTCTCCACAGCATTCAATAATGATTTAGTAATTAATACTGGGCATGGAACGCATCTATTTTATGATCCAATAGGTCGGGATTACTTCTTATCGGACTTTGAATTTATAAGACAAGCCCAAGAAGACGCCAATGTCGATTTAGCTGAAAGCGCAAAAACTGATAAATATGGGCGCAGAACTAAAAATTCAGTAATGACTTATGACCAATGGCGAGAATACTTAGGTTTGCCGCCTATCGATGGAACAGCAGACGGAATAAGAGTGGCTAAGGCCGGTGCATTCGGCAACGATTTAGGTTGGTTTAATCGAAAAGTCAGAATAAAATTTACTTCTATGCTGCTTTCAAATGGCGAACATTGCGAAGTTATGGGCTACACAGACTATGGTGGCCCTGATTGGTATTTTAACTTATCGGACGAATACAATAGTGACTACGATGGAGATGACGATTCAACAGATATGCGGGATCGTGGCAGGTAAATTCGCAAAAAATACAGTTATTATAATGGACGGTATACGTCAAATTATATTCTTGAAAGGAGAAAAGCAATGAAAATGTTTTGGAACAAGAAGCAGGAAAACGAGGATGAGGAAATCGTCGAACTGACTCCTGAGGAAAAGAAGGAAAAAGTCAAGAAGACTGTTATCGGAGCTGCGAAAGCGGGGTGTATGATGGCTGTTGGAGCCGGAGTTGCCTTCATGACGCTGCTCGGTATCGGTATGAAGACTGCTAAGAATTCCGAAGAGTCGGATGACGAAGTCGTCGAAGACGTTCCCTGCGATGAAGAAACTGTCGAGACTACTTCTGAAGAGTAAAAGAGACTAAAGTCTAGGTTAAGCCTAGTGGTATTAATTACTGCTAGGCTTTAATTTTTTTTAGAGAAAGGATAATAAAAATGGCCGGAAATATTAAATTCTGGATTCCTAAAAATCGTTTTTACGAGCTTAGATACCACTGCCTTCAGTATTTTCATTTTAAAGATCTTGTTTCGCGCAAAGATGTAGGTGCTGCTGTTAAAGAAGGTGCCGCAAAAGCTATTTTTAACATCGAAAACGCTGCGCAAGACGTTAATTGCGCTTTTCCCGGTCTTATTCTTGAGGCAGTGACCAAAAATATTGACTATTCTAAATTGCTTAAGAGACCTGATATGCCTTCTAAGGAAGATTTTGAAGATGCATATCGTAAATTCTTCTATTTTCTTAGTAAAAGGAGAGGTATTTAAAAATGAAAAAAGCTAAAGCCATTTTTATTACATTCCTTATCTTCGGAATGGTTTTCCTCATTGCCTTGGGCCTTTATGAGCTGAAAATTGGTCTTTGGAAGATTCTTCTCGGAGGATTCGCACTTGCTGGCTTTATTCTCGCGATTCAGAAATTCTATCAGTGGATGATGGATGATGGCCCGCTTGATTGTGTTGATATTTCCGAAGAAGACGATCTTGGTGGAATCCCTCTCGGTAATTAATCATATAAAATATATTCTTGAAAGGAGTAAAACATGGCAATCAACAAAACTATTCGGGAAGGTGTCAAGTTCTCTACGTCTGGAGCTGTTCAAATGATGATCGGAGGTATCATGGCAGCCGTAATGCCCCCTCAAGTAAGCCTTTTGTATAAAGTTGCTACCTGTGTTGGGAGCCTTATGATCGCTTGGTATGCCGGCGAAAAAATGGATGGCTTTGTCGATGAAAAGCTTGATGATGTCGAACTGGTCATTGATGAAGTAAAGGCTGTGGCTGCCGAAGCCAAGAATAATAATGAAACTAACGTTGAGGAGCAGGGGGCTTAACAGCCTCCTCTCTTTTTCGCAAAATTGTAAGGAGGTAAATTAATGGACCCCAATGAATTTGAGCCTAATTCCCAAAAATACAGAATGGAAAAGGCAGTAAAAGAGACTGAGGAAAAGAAAATTGAAAAAGTCGTCACTGGGACAGTCACAAAGCGTAAACGAAGCTTGGCCAAACGTTTTGCTGATATTTTCTTCACAGAAGACGTTGGCGATGTCAAAACTTATCTTATTTATGATGTTTTGGTGCCGGCAATTAAAGAGAATATTGTAGATCTTATCACCTCTGCTGCAGGCATGATATTTTTTGGCGAGGCAAGCCGTAGAACTAGAAAATCGCCTGGTGGAACTGGTTCGAAGGTTAATTATGGCAGTTATTTCTCTGGAGGAGAGCGGAGAGAGAAGATGCCTAATTATGCTAGATCCAGAGTAGCTCATAATTTTGACGATGTAATATTTGAGACTCGTGGCGAAGCTGAACTTGTGCTCGATGGCATGATTGAAATTCTCAACAGCGAGTATAAGCAAGTCACAGTTGCTGATTTTTATGATCTCGCTGGCATGAGCACGACATTTACAGATAACAAATTTGGCTGGACAGATCTCAGAGGATCTAGGGTTATTGGATCTCCTAGCCGCGGATATTATATTGACCTTCCGAGGTGTATTTCTCTTGAATAATCCATTTAAAAATTTTAGCCTGGATACATTTACAAAACAAGTACCTGATTTTACAAGCAAGATTCCCGATGAGAATGAATTTATAAATATGTCGGAAACCGAGCTAACAGCATATATAAATGGCAACCTGGACATTGATTTAGGACCAGTTGGGCAAATTAGTAACTCAATAAATAGCAAAATAGATGGAATAAAGCAAAAATTTGTTGACAAAGCTAAAGAATCTTTGGGTATTGATATATCCGGTGTATCTATACCTAGTGGTTTTGAAGATTATGAAAGATTGGCTTATGAATATGGGCCTAAAATTGGTGTTCCCCAAGGCGTTTTTGACAAATATGAAGAACTTAAATCGAAAGTTGATTCTGCCAAAGAATTAGTGAAAGAAAAAAGTATAGAGTATGGAAAAGAAAAAGCCAAAGAATTAGGCATTGATATTCCAGAAATACCTTCCGAAGAAGAACTAGTTAATATGATTACTGATATTAATCCAGAAGCTATTTCGTCTGCTGATGAAAAAGTAGCGGCAATTGAGCAATTTATTCAATCTAAACTCAATTTTTGAAAGGAGTAACTTATAATGAATCTTAACGTAATTAAAAATGTTGGATGCAGAATGTATCTTAAACTTCGTAAAATTAGCCCTGAGCTGGCATTGGCTGGCGGTATTGTGTGTGGTGTTGGTGCTATTGTTGCCGGGTGCGTTGCAAGCCGCAAGGTAAACGATATTGTCGAGGAAACGAACAACCAGTTAAATGATATTCAGGCCAGTTATGAAAACGCCACGCATCAGAATTCCAACCGATTGGTTAATAATATTAAAAAAGAGTCCTTTATTGTATACAGAAATGCTGCTTGGAAGTTCGCAAAATTGTATGCTCCTACGGTTGGTCTCACAATGGCCTCAATTGGCCTCATTTTGACTTCTCACGGCATTTTGAATAAAAGGTATGTTGGCCTTAGCGCGGCCTATTCTGCGCTTGACGGGGCTTTTAAGGACTATAGAAAGCGTGTGGCGAACGTACTTGGCGAAGATGCGGAAAAGATTCTCAATAATGGCGGAAAAGTCGAGAAAAACATTAAAGTAATCGACGAAGATGACAATGTTGCAACTAAGACTGGAAGTAATATTGTCATTCAGAATCATAAAAATTCGCCTTATGAATTTGACTTTAATCGCTTCACTGCAAAGGGCGTTTGGGAGCCTAGCGCCGATTATATTGAGCTGAGACTCCGTAATACTCAGAATTATTTTAATGAACTGCTTAATGCCCGGGGTCATGTGTTTCTTAATGAGATCCTTGATGAACTCGGCATGAATCGAACTCCCGCTGGTGCAGTTTGTGGTTGGGTGAAAGGTGCCGGCGATGACTACATTGATTTTGGATACCAGGAAAGTTTTAAGCGTGATTACAACACCGATAGTGACCTGTGTGTGAAAAATGTTCATCTTAACTTCAACTGTGACGGGTCTATTTGGGATATGATTTGAATGACTGGTCTGGATTCTATGGGGAGCGGGACCAGACAAGATGAATTTGACTTCCCTCTTGGATATTCACCATTATTAAGTTTGCCGATAAGATAGGAGCTCATTAATGAATTCTAAAATTTTATATTTTATTGGAGGGGTGGTTGCCGGTTCGGTAGCCACTTTCTTCATCACTAAGCATATCTGTGATAAAGAAAAAGAAGCGGAAATTGCAGAAGTTAAGAAAACTTACTCGGATAGACCCTTACTTAAAATTGTCAAAAAAGAAGAAACTGATTCTGGTTTGAAAATTGAGGCCGAGCCTATTGACCCAAAGAAAATTGTGGATCTTAATAACAAACTTAAAGAAGATCTCTTAGCTAGCAAAAATATTATAGAAAAGCAAAACTATAACCTCTTTTCTAAACCGCCTCATGGCAAAGATATTCATAATGGGGTTGATGAAAATGAGGATCTTGAAGTGGAATTTGTAGAAAATTATCCTAAAGAAGGTCCTGCAGCAGCCCCTTATATAATTAGCCCCACTCAATTTATAAATGAGGAGCCGTATTATGATAAGATTACTCTAGAGTATTATGACGATGATATTTTAGCTAATGCACTTAGCGAAGAAATCATCGAGGATATTAACGCAGCGATTGGATTAGAGTCGTTGACTAAATTTGGAGAATACGAGGATGATGTTGTCTATGTCAGAAATGAAAATCGAAGCACAGATTATGAGGTAATTAGACAGCATCGACCCTTTGCAGTATTCGAAGAGGATGACGATTGATATATCTCGAATGGTTATCTAGGATGTTAATTCCTGATGATGGCACTAGAGAATCTTATCAAAAATTATTACTCGCTTTATATCAAGAAAAGTTCAAATTTTTTATTGATAATGATGAAAATCGCGCAGATGACGGCGAGAGACTAAGGACAATTTATGAGGATGAAACGGGGCTTTGGTGTAACAATTATAGAGCTTGTTCTGTCCTTGAAATGCTTGGTGCTCTTGCTGTCAGATGCGAAAATGAGATCATGTATGACCCCGATGAAGGCAATCGTACGAGCGTTTGGTTTTGGGAAATGATCACTAATTTAGGTCTCGACAGAATGGACGATTGGCATTTTGATGAGAATGAATTTAGGTCAATTATGCATAAATTAAACGACCGAACCTATTGTAAAGATGGGTACGGAGGTCCTTTTTATATTGCTGGATTTGATCTCGATATGCGAAAAATTGAACTTTGGTATCAATTAAACTACTACATACGTAGTAAGTACGAGTGGTGAAAATGTCACGAAATGTGACGTTAAAATCGATTTTTTACTAAAATGTGATAGAAATGATAGTTTTTTTTATACCTTTTGCGTGAGAAAAAATTAATATTATATATAAAGGTGGGAAAAAATTTGTGAATTTTTATCATATTTGATTTTTAGGCAAGTTTTGAGGAAAGGAGGTTAACATGTGGATTTTTTAAAAGTCACATGGAGAAACCAGAAGAAAAATGGACCCGCCGAAATCTATCCGGTGTTTGTGACTAAGGCGTCAAAAGACTTGATGATTCGCGGCGGGGATTTTTATGCTATTTGGGATGAGCGAAAAGGTTTGTGGTCTCAGTCTCAAGATGATGTTGTTGATCTTATAGATGATGCCCTTGACACATATAAAAAGAACAATCCTGCTTTATCGGATGCGAAGGTTTTATATCTATGGAATGGCGATACTGGCATGATCGATAAATGGCATAAGTATTGCCAGAAGCAAATGCGAGATAATTTTCATTCTCTTGATGAAAAACTCACATTTCTAAATAGCGAAGTTCGTAGAGAAGATTATGCGTCAAAGCGCCTTCCTTATGCTCTTGAAGAAGGAGATATTTCTGCCTGGGATGAACTAGTTGGCACTCTATATTCTCCGGAAGAACGCCATAAGATCGAATGGGCTATAGGCTCTATTGTTTCTGGTGATAGCAAAGACATTCAGAAGTTCTTAGTGTTTTATGGACCTGGCGGAACGGGTAAGTCGACGATTCTTAATATTATTATCAAATTGTTTGATGGATATTATACATTGTTTGATGCCAAGTCTCTTGGATCTGGAAGTGATGCTTTTGCTCTTGAACCATTCAAAAATAATCCTTTAGTTGCTATCCAGCAGGACGGAGATCTTAGTCGTATTGAGGACAATACCAGATTAAATAGTCTTGTGTCGCACGAAGAAATGATTGTGAATGAGAAGTATTCAAAATTATATTCTACAAGATTTCGCTGTATGTTGTTTATGGGTACAAACAAACCTGTAAAGATAACTGATAGCAGATCTGGTGTGATTCGAAGATTAATCGATGTTAGCCCTACGGAAAAGAAGTTTTCTCTTAGAAAGTATAATCAATTGATCAAGCAGATTGACTTTGAGTTAGGTGCAATTGCATGGCATTGTCTTAAAGTGTACGAAGAAGATAAAAATGCATATGAACACTATATTCCTAAGTCAATGATAGGTGCAACAAACTACTTCTATAACTATATGGAAGAAAATTTGTTCGATTTTAAAGAAAATGGCACAACATTGAACCAAGCTTGGGCAAAGTATAATGAGTACTGCAACGAGGCTAAAGTACCGTTCCCATACAGTAAAATGATATTTAAGGAAGAACTTAAGTCATATTTCAATGTGTTTAAGGAACGTGGTTACGATAGCGAAGGGAAACAAGTTTGGAATCATTATAGTGGATTGAAGTTAAGTAAATTTGGAATGGAGGAAAAGAATGAAACAAATGAATCCGACAATAGTGGAACCTCTTCCGATTCCTCTGGAAATGTGGGCAATGGTTCAAGCTGGCTTAAGTTTGATGCCCAGGAGTCAATCTTTGATATTCAGTGCGCTGATGGACCAGCACAATATGCTGATGAGGTATCCGGAGCTCCTAAGGAAAAATGGGAAAGTACAAAGACGGTACTCAGAGATATTGATACATCTCGACTCCATTATGTCCGACTCCCTGCAGAGCATATTGTCATTGACTTTGACTTAAAGGATGAAAGTGGTGAAAAGTCATTAACGAAAAATATAGACGCCGCGTCGAAGTGGCCTGCTACGTACGCAGAATTAAGCAAAAGCGGACAAGGGATTCATTTGCATTATATTTATACCGGAGGAGATCCCGCAAAGCTGAGCAGAATTTACGAAGACGGTATCGAGATAAAGGTTTTCACGGGGAAGTCATCCTTACGGAGGCGTTTATCGAAATGTGTGAATCTTCCGATTGCGACTATCTCATCCGGTCTGCCTATAAAATCGGAGGATAAGATGGTTAACTTTGATTCAATTAAGAATGAAAAAGCATTAAGAACTATAATCCGAAGAAGTCTTAATAAAGAATATGCTCCGCATGCCACTGTTACTAGTGTTGACTTTATTTGTAAGGTTTTGGATGATTCTTATAATTCCGGAATGCATTATGACGTCACCGATCTTCGTCCTTATATTTTATCTTTTGCAGCAAAAAGCACCCATCATGCCGTTGATTGCATTAAAAAAGTAAATACGATGAAGTTTAAATCTGAAGAACCGTCTGAGTATGTTGAATCTGAAAGTGACGAATTTATATTTTATGATGTTGAGGTTTTCTCTAATTTGTTTCTTGTTAACTGGAAACGAGCGGGTGAAGGAAAGCCTGTAATGCGTATGATAAATCCTTCGGCAAATGAAATAGAAGAACTTATTAAGTATAAGCTCATTGGCTTTAACTGCCGAAGGTATGATAATCATATGCTGTACGCCAGAATGCTTGGCTATAATAACGAACAAATATATGACTTATCACAAAGGATTATTAATGGTAGCGCAAATGCGTTCTTCGCCGAGGCTTATAATTTGTCTTACACCGATGTATATGATTTCTGCAGCACGAAGCAAAGTTTGAAGAAATGGGAAATCGAGCTTGGTATTCATCATCAGGAGCTTGGTCTTCCTTGGGATAAGCCTGTGCCCGAAGAGTTATGGCAGAAGGTCGCTGAATATTGTGACAATGACGTAATTGCCACAGAAGCGGTATTTAATGCTAGAAAGCAGGATTTTGTAGCTAGAGAGATTCTGGCCGATATTTCTGGGTTAAGCGTTAATGCAACAACCAACCAGCATACTACTAGAATTATATTTGGGTCGGAAAAGAAGCCTCAGTCTCAGTTTGTTTATACTGATTTGTCTGAAATGTTTCCGGGATATGTGTTTGATAAAGGAAAGAGTACATATCGAGGCGAGGAAACAGGTGAAGGCGGATATGTATATTCCGAACCCGGAATTTATGAGGATGTAGCTTTGTTGGATATTGCGTCTATGCATCCTACAAGTATTGAGAATCTTAACTTGTTTGGGCCTTATACTAAGAATTTTAGCGATATTAAGCAAGCCAGAATTTATATTAAGCATAAAGACTTTGAGTCTGCTGGAAAGATGTTTGGCGGAAAATTGGCTAAGTATCTTACAAGCGATGAGCAAGCTGATGCTTTGTCTTATGCTCTTAAGATTGCAATTAACTCTGTATATGGTCTTACATCTGCAAACTTTGAAAATCCATTTAGAGATCCTAGAAATAAAGACAATATTGTCGCTAAACGTGGAGCGCTCTTTATGATCAATCTAAAGCATGAAGTTCAGGATCGGGGCTTTACTGTCGCGCATATTAAGACCGATTCCATCAAGATTCCTAACGCTACTCAGGAAATTATAGATTTTGTGATGGATTACGGTAAGCAATATGGCTATACATTTGAGCACGAAGCCACTTATGAAAAGATGTGCCTGGTGAATGATGCTGTTTATATTGCTAAGTATAAAGGCGGAAAGCATGATGGTGAATGGACTGCTACAGGTACCCAGTTCCAAGTTCCATATGTGTTTAAAACTTTGTTCAGTCATGAGCCAATCGAATTCCGAGATTTATGTGAAACAAAAACCGTAACTTCCGCTTTATATTTGGATATGAATGAGAATTTGCCGGATGTTAGTGCATTCGAGAAAGAGCTGTCCACTATAGAGAATAAAGATGGAGTAAAATTTGGCGCCGAAAAAAGAGCTGAAGAGCTTCATCAATTGATTGCCGAAGGTCATGACTATCATTTTGTTGGAAAAGCCGGATCGTTCTGCCCAATTAAACCTGGGTGCGGTGGCGGTTTGCTTATGCGCGAAAAAGATGGAAAGTATAATGCCGCTACTGGCACTAAAGGTTATCGTTGGATGGAATCTGAAATGGTTAAGACCTTAGGCAAAGAAGATGACATAGACCGTAGATATTATGCTTCGATGGTTGACGATGCAATTGCGTCCATATCGGAGTATGGTGATTTTGAAGCATTTGCTTCATGATGTTTTATATTTGAAAGGAGAATAATAATGGCTAATAGAGTTGCCAATATTTCTGTTGAAAACGCCAGAATCATTTTTAAAAACTTTTCTGGAGAAGAAAAGAGGTTTAACCCAAAAGGTAAGAGAAACTTCTGCTTGGTGCTTGACGAGGAAACTGCTCAGAAGTTATCGACTGATGGATGGAATGTTAAACACCTTATTCCTAAAGATCCCGATGAAGCTCCGCTTCCTTATATTCAGGTGGCGGTGGCGTTTGAGAACTATCCCCCCAATATTTTTATGATTTCTGGCGGAAAGAAAACTCGCCTTGATGAGGATAGCGTTTCCGCATTGGATTATGCAGAAATTGAAAATGTTGACCTCATTGTTAGACCTTATGAGTGGACTACAAGTTCTGGTAGTGGGATTAAGGCATATCTTAAAAACATGTATGTCACTTTGGTTGAAAACGAATTTGAAAAAAAATATAGGGATCTTGAAGAATCAGATGACGATCTTCCGTTTTAAGAATTTTAAAAGAGGCTGCCAACTTAGACAGCCTCTTTTATATTTTTGAGGTGTTATTTAAATGAGCGTTTCTTTGTATGACTATCAAAAAGACGCAATAGATCGATTAAGCAGCGGATGTATTCTTTGTGGTGGTGTTGGCTCTGGAAAGTCAAGAACTGCAATTGCTTATTATTTTTGCAAAGAATGTGATGGAATTCTAGATGGTATTAACCATGGGTTTGCTTCTGATTATATTCAAATGGAGAATCCCAAGGATTTATACATTATAACCACTGCAAGGAAAAGAGATACTAAAGAATGGGATGCAGAATTACTTCCTTTTTTGCTGTCTACTAATCAAGAATGTAATATGTATGGCAAAGATGCTAAAGTTACCATCGATTCTTGGAATAACATAAAAAAATATGTCGATGTTAAAGGTGCATTTTTTATATTTGACGAGCAAAGAGTTGTTGGATCTGGGGCATGGACCAAATCATTTTGGAAAATAGCAAAGTCCAATCGATGGATATTATTAAGCGCCACCCCAGGAGATACTTGGATGGATTATATGCCGGTATTTGTGGCTAATGGGTTTTATAAGAATAAAACAGAATTTGTCTCTAGGCACGTTATCTATAAAAGATTTTCCAAGTTTCCGCAAGTTGACAGATATGTGGATCAACGACGGTTAATAAGATTGCGAGATAGTATACTTGTGAAAATGGATTATCAAAAGCCTACTGTTTCTCACCATGAAACAATAGATGTGGAATACGACAGAATGCTATATAAAGATATTATGTCTAGCCGATGGAATATTTTTGATGGCAAACCCATATCCAATGCATCCGAGTTATGTTACACAGCAAGGAAAGTAATCAATAGTGATCCGAGCAGAATCCAAGCCATAATTAATCTTTTGGTCGAACACCCAAAGGTTATAATCTTTTACAATTATGACTATGAACTTGATATTTTAAGGAATGCTAATTATGGAAATAATATTGAACTGGCCGAATGGAATGGCCACAAGCATGAGCATATACCGACATCAGACAGTTGGGTATATTTAGTTCAATATACTGCTGGAGCAGAAGGATGGAATTGTATAGATACCGATACGATAATTTTCTATTCTTTAAATTATTCTTATAAAATTATGGTTCAGTCTGCCGGAAGAATTGACCGAATGAATACTCCTTTTTCTGATTTATATTATTATCGGCTTAGATCGAGTTGCCCTTTAGATATAGCCATATCTAGAGCACTAAGAAAGAAGAAAAACTTCAATGAAAGTAAATTTATCAGTGCTTAAAATTCGCACGTTTTACATCCCTTATAATAGAAGGAATAACACAATTCCTTCTAATTTTATTTTTTGGGGGATCTTATGAAAGAAAGCGTTTTTCAGCGAAATCTTATTAAAGAACTTAAAGAAAGATTTCCTGGATGCATTGTTCTTAAGAATGACCCAAATTATATTCAAGGGATTCCAGATCTTTCTATTTTTTACAAAAACAAATGGGCAATGCTTGAGTGCAAAGATGGTGCAAAGGCAAGTCATCAACCAAATCAAGATATTTATGTAGAGCAAGCGAATTCGATGTCGTTTGCTCGTTTTATTTACCCAGAAAATAAACAGGAGGTTTTGGATGAACTTCAACAAACATTTCAACCTCGAAGGAAGACACGCATTCCTTAGCGCATCAAAATACCATTGGATTAATTATGATGAAGAAAAGCTTGTTGCCGCTTATCAGAATCATTTGGCAGTTCAGCGAGGTACTGATCTTCACGATTTAGCAAAGAGATGCATTTTGCTTGGCATCAAATTGCCAAAATCAAAAAAGACATTAAACATGTATGTGAACGATGCCATTGGTTTTCAGATGACGCCCGAGCAGCCTTTATATTTTTCTGAAAATTGTTTTGGCACCGCGGATTCTATTTCTTTTAAAAATAATTTTCTTAGAATTCATGATTTAAAATCTGGCGTTACACCGGCCCATATGGAACAACTTATTATTTATGCGGCATTATTTTGCTTAGAATATGAGGTTGATCCTTTTAAGATTGATATTGAGCTTAGGATATATCAGTCAGATGAAATTGTGATTGAAAATCCAAACCCAAAGGATGTCCAGATAGTTATGGACAAAATTATATTTTTTGATAAAAGATTGTCCATGATACAGGAGGAAGTTGACCAATGAATGATAAAGAACTTGCGCATTATGGCACACCAAGGCACTCCGGAAGATATCCTTGGGGGTCTGGTAAAAACCCTCAACGAAATAAGACGTTTCTACAGAGAGCTGAAGATTTAAAGAAACAAGGGCTGAATGATAAGCAAATAGCCGAAGCCTTTGACATGAGTACCGGTCAGTATCGAGCTCAGCGGTCGATCGCTATAAACGAGAAAAAGAAAGACGACATAAGAAAAGTCCAAAAGTTATATGATAAAGGATATTCTAAGATGGCTATTGCCAGAGAGCTTGGAATGCCCGAATCAACTGTAAGAAATTATTTAGACCCTACTTTCCAAGCCAGAAGAGATCGCGCGACTATTTTAGCTGATGAGTTAAAAAAACAGGTCGAAGAAAGAACCTATTTAGACGTTGGCACGGGTGTTAACACTCAATTAGGTGTTAGCGAAGAACAGATGAAATCTGCAATTGAAATATTAAAGCAGCAAGGATATACCTATCATCGAATTTCTGTTCCACAAGCTAGCGATCCGACTCAGAAGACTAATGTTGTTGTATTAACCAAAGATGACGTTACTTATAATGATGTTGTTGCTAATCGAGATCATATATCTTCTCCGGAAGGGATCAAGTTTGAGGATTATGGTGAAGTTGTAAAAACTTTTAAACGTCCACAAAGCATCAATTCCAATCGAGTTCAAATTAGATACTCAGAAGATGGTGGTGCTGAAAAAGATGGTGTGTTAGAGCTTAGAGAAGGAGTTCCAGATTTAAATATCGGCGCTTCTCGATATGCACAAGTAAGAGTAGCTGTTGACGGGACTCATTATCTTAAAGGTATGGCCATATACAATGATGGCTCTAATATGCCGGATGGAGTAGATATTATCTTCAATACAAATAAGTCCAAAGATGTTCCTAAAATGGATGTCTTAAAGAAAATGAAGACTGATGCAAATGGAAACATCGATCTGGAGAATCCTTTCGGAGCGTCTATTAAAGATCAACGAGGTGCCTTAAATATTGTAAATGAGGATGAAGACTGGCAAAAGTGGTCGAAAAATCTTTCATCTCAGTTTTTATCGAAGCAGTCTCCAGCTTTAGCAAAAAAGCAATTGGATTTGGCATATCAAGAAAAGAAAGCAGAGTTTGATGAATTATGTGAATTGACTAACCCTGTTATAAAAAGACAGCTTCTTGAATCTTTTGCCGAAGATTGTGATTCTGCTGCTGTTCATTTAAAGGCCGCCGCATTGCCTAGGCAGGCTGCGCATGTAATACTGCCCATCACATCATTAAAAGATAACGAGGTCTACGCACCTAACTATGAGAATGGTGAAGAATTGGCTCTTGTTAGACATCCTCATGGTGGTGTGTTTGAAATACCGAGAGTTCGAGTCAATAACAATAACGAGGAAGGTCGCCAAGTATTAGGGAACGCTAAAACTGCTATCGGAATTAATGCCCATGTTGCCCAACAATTGTCCGGTGCTGACTTTGATGGTGATACAGTTATTGCCATTCCCACGAAAGGCCAAAAAATTAGAACCTCTTCTCCTTTGGAAGGTTTAAAAGACTTTAATCCTTCTGAAAGATATGCTGCCTATGAAGGTATGCCTAAAACTGGTCCCGATACGGGATTTCATAAGCAACAAGAGATGGGCAAGGTGTCTAATTTAATAACAGATATGACCATCAAAGGCGCGAGTCAAGACGAAATTGCTAGAGCGGTTAGACATTCAATGGTTGTTATTGATGCTGAAAAGCACAACCTAGATTGGAAGGCTTCGGCTATAGATAATGGAATTGCTGAATTAAAAGCTAAGTACCAAGGCGGAGCAAATAAGGGTGCATCAACTCTTATCTCTAAGGCCAGTTCACCAGTCTATATTAATGAACGAGCGGAAGTTCGTGGCTTTAATAGCATGACTGATGAAGAAAAGGCTAGATACTTAGAAGGTAAGGTTGTGTACAAAGACACTAACCGCAAAATTAAAGATAAAAAGGGCGAGTATACTTTAGCTACCACTAAGATCCCGAAGATGGCAAAGGCTGAAGATGCTCGTGAGTTATCCTCGGGAACGGTTATAGAAGACATTTATGCAGAACATGCTAACAAACTTAAATCTCTTGCTAACTCCGCCCGGAAGGAGCAAAGATTTAACACCGGCCGATTAAAACAAAATGCGTCTGCTAAAGAATCTTACAAAGAAGAAAGAGCTTCGTTGCTGTCTAAATTAAATGTCGCCAAGAAGAATGCACCATTGGAGAGACAGGCCCAGCTTATAGCCAGCGTTAAAAGCTCGGCTAGGATTAAAGCCAATCCAAATTTAGATAATGACGATAAAAAGAAAATTAGATCCCAGGAGATAGCAAGAGCTAGAGAGGCCGTTGGAACAAGATCCCGTAACCCCTCTAAGGTAAATAGTATATCCATTAAGATAACAGACAAAGAATGGAATGCCATTCAGTCTGGGGCTATTTCTGATAGTATGTTATCAGAGATACTAAGGTACACTGATAAGGATGACATTAAACGCCGAGCTACCCCCAGAAGTAGCAAAACAATATCGCCATCCATTATAAGTAAAGCCCGACGGTTGTTAGATAAAGGTTATACCCAGTCTGAAGTAGCAAAAGAGCTTGGCATTTCAGTATCAACGCTCAACAAAGAGCTTAATGGTTAAGTATTAGGAGAATGTTATGGACGTATATATGCTGACCACCACCGATAACCCGTATGATCCCTTTTCTCAGTTTGATGATTGGTTTGCATTTGATGAAAGAAAAGGTTATTGCACTTGTGGTTACATTGACAGAATTGCCAAATCATCTCCTGATTTGTCGCCAACTGACCAAATTTATGCCACAAATGCAGCAATTGATGAAATATTGAAGTACAATATTCTTGGAATTTACAAGAAAGTTGTAAAAAGTGTTTAGCTTTTTAGTATTTAATAAAAAATAACAATCATTTGATGCTATTCGAGTCATTTTTTATCCGTCTAATTAATTTAAATGGCATTTTGCTGTAATTTTTTATAAAGAAAAAATGATTTAAAACTATTTTTCGTGCAAATTTAGCAAAAAATAAACATGAAAGCACGGTTTTATTGAAATCTGCTAAGCGGGGGGAGGGTCTCTAGAATGACACCCCCCTCCTGCAT
>JAEIGA010000482.1_pt1 | contig 58928 bp, 58 predicted proteins | sample 9270691 | NCBI WGS metagenome assembly JAEIGA01 (sample SAMN17057246, study PRJNA624740) | gut metagenome | biome: biome; isolation source: fecal sample | host: Bos grunniens | place: China: Xizang | collected 2019 | reverse complement strand
TGCGCAATGCGTCCAACCATCCTTCGCACTCGTCCCACGCGACCTTCGAGGCGACGAAGCCAAAAGGGTTCAGCTCGCCTGTCCGATTGACACGCAGGACATGGCGGATCCTCTCCCGTGCGGCGTCGTTCGCGCAGACAACGGCCGCGGTCTGGAGCCCCGCGAGATTGAACGCCTTGCTAGCCGACCAAAAAGTCGCGGACCACTGCGAGAAGTCGCCGCCAAGTGAGGCGAACGGCACATGGCGCGAACCCGGCATCTGCAGATCGGCGTGGATCTCGTCGCTCGCAACGAACACTCCGTGCCGGAAGCATATCTCCCCGACACGTCGAAGTTCGTCCGCACGCCAGGCCCGACCGGCAGGATTGTGCGGATTCGAGAGAACGAGGAGTTTTGCATCCACAACCTTGTGCTCCAGCTCCTCGAAGTTAATTTCGTACGTGAAGTCTCCGTCGACCCCGCCGGGCACAGGAATACGGAGCAACCTGTTTTCGACAATACCGCAACCTTGGTCATGGATAACCGAATAGAAACAGTTGTACACCGGAGGCTGTATGACAACCTTGTCCCCCGGCTTGCAGAATGTACGGATGGTTACTGCAAGCGCAGGGATCACGCCTGTCGCATCGAGAATCGAATTAGGCCCGATCTTCCATCCATGCCGCCGCGCCAGCCAGCGGATGAGGCTTTCATGCCACGACGAAGGTGGCAGGGCATAGCCGAACACGCCCTCGTCCACACGACGGCGCAAGGCATCAACGATGGCTGGGGCGGCGCGGAAGTCCATATCTGCGACCCAAAGCGGCAGAACGTCGTCCTCTGCGAGCAAATCCCATTTCTCGCAGTCCGTCCCGCGCCGGGGAATGATCGCATCAAAATCGTATTCCATGTCCCTCTAAATCCTGTTGTCCCAGTTCTTGAACACGACCTCCTGTCCGTTGGCGCGGATGGCGGCATAGACTTCGTCCGGTGTGCGGCTGTCGGAAAGCGTGAACTGCGCGACATCCTGTTTGCGGTTTTCCGCCAAGATGACATAGCCGCCGGGCGTGACGCGGGATCCTGCGCTCATGTTGTCGGCGGCGGTCTGGACGATTCGGTCGCGAAACGCCGGCGCTTCGCGCGTCGAGACTGTCATACAGCACTGCGGGAACACAATTCGGAACGCGAGCATCATCTGCTCCAGTTCTTCATCGTTCACTTCGCACGGCGGCACGAACCCGCCATCCACGCGGCAGATGCGCGGGAACGCGAACTGCACCTTCGCCTCGTAGCACTCTTTCATCAAATAAAAGGCGTACGCCGCAAGACTTGCTGCCTCCCGGCGCCAAGGGCCGAGCCCAAGCAGAAACGCACAGCCGAGGATGCGGAAGCCCGCCCGCCCTGCGCGGAGCTGCGTGTTGAGTCGCCACTCGTAGTCCGCCTTCGGTCCGGCCGGGTGCATTTCGCGATAGAGGGTTTGGTCGTACGTCTCCTGAAAGCAGGTCAACCCCTCGAAGCCGGCCGCGAAGAGTTCGCGGTAGCCATCTTCCGACTGTGGCGCCACCTCCAGCGCAAGATAGGAGAAGATTGTCTTGAGCAGCCGCCCGACCTCGGCGAGATGCGCGACCGTGTTCACCTTGGGGTCCTCGCCCGCCACGACAAGCAACGAATCGATTCCCGTTTTGCGGATGGCCTCGGCCTCGGCGCGGATTTCGTCAAGCGTCAGGTTGCGGCGCACCGTTCCCGTATGCTGGCGGCGAAAGTCGCAGTAGCGGCACGAGTTGATGCACGTGTTGCCGATGTAGAGAGGCGCGTACACGCTCACCGTCTTGCCGTAGTATCGGCGGCGGACGGTCTGCGCGAGGCGGCGCATCTCCGTCAGGAGGGGACGGGCTGCCGCGCTTATGAGATTCAGCAGGTCGAACCAGTCGTGCCGTTCCTTGGCGAGCGATGCCATCGCCATCTCCGGCGCAACGCCAGAAATGTAGTCATCAACTTCGGCTTCGGAATATTTGAGATGCGGGAACATGGTACATTAGCATTATCACATTTTATGAAATGCGATAGTGTGCATTTTACTTGAATATGTCCATGGGGCTGGTGGCGTTGGCGGTCGTGGATGTGCGCGGCGGCTTGGCCTCGAGCGCCAGTTCCGCCGCGTGGACGGCGAGCTTGAACGCCTCCGCCATTTTCACCGGATCGCCCGCCGCCGCAACGGCGGTGTTGGCGAGAACGGCATCCGCGCCAAGCTCTATCGCCTCCGCCGCGTGGGACGGCAAACCTATCCCTGCATCGACCACCACCGGCACATGGCTCTGCTCGACGATGATCTCGATCATGTCGCGCGTGCGGATTCCGCGATTCGAGCCGATGGGCGAGCCAAGCGGCATCACCGCCGCCGCGCCCGCGTCCTCGCAATGCCGCGCAAGGACGGGATCGGCGTTGATGTAGGGCAGTACGACCATGCCGAGCTTCGCGCATGCGCGCACCGCCTCCAGCGTCTCGACGGGATCTGGCAGAAGGTAGCGCGCGTCGGGATGGACCTCGATCTTGATCCAGTTGAACCCTGCCGCCTTGCCGATCTTTGCGATGCGCACCGCCTCGTCCGCATTGCGGGCGCCGGACGTGTTGAGCATCACTTCCACCTTGCTGCGGTCGATCGCCTTCAGGATGTCGTCGCCGGACGAATCGCCCTCGTGTACGCGCGTCAAAGCAACCGTGACGAGCTCCGTCTCGCTTGCGGCGAGCGCGGCCTTTGTCTGTTCGCTCGATGCGAACTTCCCCGTCCCGAGGAAGAAGCGGTTGGTGAATGTCTTGTTTCCGATTGTCAGTTGTTTCATGGTTCTTCTCCTAGCAAAAGCGACACGACGGAATTGGCCTGCATGGCGGCGGCTATGCCTACGCGCACGCCAACCGGCGCGAAGCCGTCGCGCACGTCGCGCATCTGGTCGCCGACGAGAATCAGGTTTCTTCCCACCTTCCGCACGCGGATGTCGTTCGACCGTCCCCATCCCGCAAGGCCGATGGCCGAGACGATAGGCTTGCCCGCCGGCAGCAACGAATGGAGAAACATTTTCTTGGCCTCCGCCGAGTCCAGCGCCTCCACGGCTATCTGGCATCCGGCGAACACCAGATCGGCATTGTCGGCTGTCAACCGTACATCATGGAGTTCGAGCGCCAGTTCCGGCTCGATCTCCCGTAGATTGGCGGCAAGGGCATCGATCTTCTTCTCGCCGAGTTGCCGACGGAAGAAGAACTGGCGATTGAGATTCGACTCGTTGACCGTATCGAAGTCCGCGATGACAAGCTTCTTCATCCCCGCCCGTACCAGCAGCATCGCGACGTTCGAGCCAAGCCCGCCCGCCCCGGCGATGCCCACCTTGGCGTTTTCGAGGATGCCCCGCTCCCGTTCCGTGAGGTAGGTGTTTGCGCCCATGTCACCCTCCCGCGACGATGCGGAACGCGTTTAGTTCCGCGCCTTCGTGCAGCGATGTCGCCGCCACGGCGTCGCCCGCGACGATCTCGCCGTCCAGTTCGACGACCGCCTCCGCCGCGTCCACGCCCTGTGCCGCCAGAAACGCCGCCACGGTGTCTGCGCCCGTTTCCGTCTCTTTGCCTTGGTACCTGATTTTCATCCTTGTTCCTTCATTGTTTGGTTCGGTTGGCTACAGCCGCGCGAAGTTCATGTAGACGAAGCGGTAGTCGTCGGGGTTGTAGATGTACTCGTGGCCGTGGGAAGGTCCATCTCGGACGAATTCGCCGTCCTTTATCGCAACAAGCCGCGTGAACGGAAGCGGCTTCCAGTCGCCCTGCGAAAGCGGATTCGTCGAGAGCGTCACGGAATCGTCGTCCTTGAGGTAGTGGAGTGCGCCCCTGAAGTTCGTGTGGGCATAGATGGTCTCTCCGTCGAAGACGAGGAGGTTGAGCTTATTCCCCTTCGCAAGCGCGGCAACCACCGAAGACAGAGTGCCGAAGCGCTCCTCTTCCGAAAGCGAACGTCCGAGCCGTATCTGCGCGCGGTTCACGAGATCGACCAGGTAGAGGAGAAGCCGCTCCGAGTCCGTCTCGCCGTACTGTACGCCGATGTAGTCGTTCAGCACCGCGCCGTCGAACACCGTGCCGTTGTGGGCAAGCGTCCAGACTCGCCCCAAGTTGTCCGTCGCCGTGAACGGGTGGCAGTTCTCGTATTCCATCGTGCCGACCGTCGCGAACCGTATGTGCGCGATGATCGTCCGCTCGTCGATCCTGCTGTCGAGCAGATTCCGCAGGCACTCGCTCGTTGTCGCCTTGCGCGGCTCCTTCTCCACGCCAGGGGCAACGAGAGCCCCGTCGTCTCCGAACCGCGCGAGCCCCCAGCCGTGCGGATGCCGCTCGGCGTGGGAGAAGAACTCGCGCAGCGTGGCGTTTGCCTTGCGGCGGCGCTTTGCCGATATCCCGAGCATCTCACACATGGCACGCCTCCATCCACGCATAGCGCATTTCCGGATGATACACCTTCTCCGCCTCGAACGCGAGGATCGCCCGCGCCTCGGGGAACCCCGCAAAGAACTCCTCCATCCGCTCGATGAGCTCTCCGACCGGCGTCCAGTCGAACTCGAGCAGTGCCGCCGCCTTGAAGTGCCCGACGCACTTCGCCTGCTTTTCCGCGGAAAGCGTCTCGCGTGGCTGCGCAACGCACCAGAGGAAAAACAGCCGCACGAACTCAATGTCGCGCGCATCGACGAGTCCGCCGACGAGCGGATTCAGGTCCACGCACCTCACCTCGATGTGGTCGATGCCGTTCTCGACGAGCGTCTGGAGCCGGTTCTGCCCGCGCGGTTTGAGGCGTATCGGGTAGTATAACTCGCTCGGCGCGACGAGCTGTCCGTCCTGCACGTACCGCGCGATGCTCCGTGCGTAGCCCCTCACGCTCGAGAAGTCGAGGATTGGGATGAACTTGTTCCAGTAGCCGCGCTCCGAGCACCTGACGCTCGAGTAGCGTCCGCGCGGACTCGCCGCGGTGAGCGCGACAATCGCCCAGCCCCACTTGACGCACTGCGACGCGAGATGGAGATAGAGCGCGTCGCGGTCGGCTCCAGACGCCTCGACCAGCTTCTCGCCAAACGAGAAGTTGACGTGGATTCCGCAGTACGCCATGAGCGCCTTGCCGTACTTGTCCGCAAGGTAGTCGCGGTAAGTCGACTTCCCGGCGAGCGGCCCGCCGAACTTCGCGGGGACGATTTCGTCCTCTTTGAGACTCGCCGGAGGGTTAGAGTTCGTCCACAGCCGCTCGCCCCGCGGCAGAATTGCCGCGCGAATCACCGCGTCGATCTCCTTCAGCTCCGCCACTGCCTCGTCTGCCGTCGGCCATGCGCGCGTGTTGATCTCCGTCTGGTTCTCGCAGAAGTCGCGGACAATGCGCGGATGGTCGGACGGGAACGGATGCGGCGTATGCGCCATCCGTCCGTCCGCAGTCACGCGCAGCGCCTCGCGCTCCAGCCCGAAGTTGCCGTCGAAAGCCAGCGGACGCAGTTTATGGTTGCGCACATCAAGCATCGCGACCTCCCCTCAAATCGCCGTAGTCGGCGGCAATTGATTCGATCGATTCGCCGCGCTCCAGGCGCTCAACGTGTTCACGGGCGGGACTCGCGAGCATGTCGGCGCGGCGGCGAAGCGGCGCGAGAAGGTGTCCTTCGCCGAAGCCCCTGTCGGCGAGGCCCGCCTCCGCGATGTCGAGAATCCCGTGGAGCTCAACCGCGAGCGCCTTGCGGTCGACGAACGACGGCCATTCGCGGCGGATCATGAGACCCCGCAGCTCCGCCGCGCCGTAGCCGTGTCCGTAGAGAACGGCGTCGTGCTCGAGAAGCTCTGCAAGCTTGTCGACGCGCTCCGAGAGTCCGGCGTGGAACGCGGCGGAGGCAAACGCCTCGCGGACGGGCTGCTCGCAGACGGACCGGAACTCGACCGTTCCGCGCTGCGTCAGATCCTCGAACTTGAAGGGCCTGAGCCAGGCTACGTCGGCGGGAGACGGCGCAATGAGGCACTTGCGGTGGACCTTCGCCGCGCCGTCCCAGTATTCGCCGACGACCGTGCCGAGTTCGAGATAGTCGCGGAGCGGAACCGGCGCGAAGTTTATGTAGCGCTCTCCACGCTCAACGCAGTAGACGCTTGTCGACTCGAGGTAGCCCTCGATGTCCGCAAGGGAGCGAAGGGTCACGCCGTACATCCCGCAGTTGTGCGGATTTATTCCGTGAAGACTTTTGCTCCAGAGCGCGTCGCGTCCACACAGCGTCTCGCTTCGCTCGCCGAACGGGGAGTTGGCGAGAAGAACCGCCTTGAACGGCTCCAGCAGATTGAATGTGTTGATGACCTGGACCAACGTCTCCTCGTCGGCGTCGACCTGCGTTTGCGACGAGCAGGAGAAGAGCCCGAAGTCGGGGTGGTCGTGGAACTGAGGAGAGCCGCCGTACTTGGAATACGACTTCAGGTGGTGGAGAAGCATGCGGTAGCGTCCGTTGCCTATCGGTGCCTCCCGGTTCACGCGCCAGCGCGGATTGATCCCCATTCCGGTAAGGGCGTGTCCGCGATGTCCGAACGCATCCTGAAGCGCCGAGTAGTAGGCGACGAATCGGCGGCTCGTCTCGTTCAGGTCGTCGCCCGGGCCAAAGGAAAGCTCAAGTGTATTGTACGAGCAGTCGAATGATAGCTCGTCGCGGGTCGCGGGATCCGTCGCGCGGTAGACAGCGCCCTCGTCGTCACGCACATAGTCCGAAAACGGAAAGCGCGAAAGAAAATCCTCGGTCGCGGCATGGACGGCGGAGAAGTCGGTCGCAGCTCCTGGCACGAGGTTCCACACCGGCAGCTCCAGCTCGACGCCGACGCGCCGCGTGCGCTTTCGGCGCAGCGGAGCGAAGAACCGCGCCTGAAGCGCGTCGGATATGGGCTTGTTGTCTGGCATGGCTTTAGATGTCCACATATTCTACAACACTTCCGCCTCCAACGGATAATCGGAAGTTGTTCGCGTGTTCCATAGGCACATCCTATAGTCGCGGCCAAACAACGAAAAGCCAAACTTTGACATTCGTATGACACTTCACATTTCGGAATATGCGATAATACGCACCATCACCTGCGGGGATGGTCTCCGTATGGTATAATACACAGCGAAAGGACAGAATTATGAAGAAGATGATGACAGTTGTCGTGGTGGCTGCGCTTTCCGCGGCGTTTGCCGGATGCTGCTCGTGCGGATCGGACAAGACGGAGTGCTGCAGCAAGGCCAAGTGCGAGTGCGTCGCCGGGAAGCCCTGCTCCTGCGGCGACAAGTGCAACTGCGCCAAGGAGGCCGCCTGCGCGTGCGACAAGGGCAAGGACTGCACCTGCTGCGCTGACCACGCCAAGTGCGCCTGCAAGAAGCCAGGCTGCAAGTGCGTGAAGTGACGGGCGCTGACACATGAAGCGAACGGCATCCATCGTCGCGCTGATCGTCCTCCCCTCGCTTCTCATCGCGTGTGGAGGCATTCACCTCGTTCTCCGCGAGCGTGCATCGGTCTGCGCGGCAGTGGAGGGCCATGAGTCCTGCTCGTGCGGATGCCGGAGCCTCCGGTCGCACACGAACCTCATGGCCGCCGAAGCCGGCGTGGCGATTCTCCTTCTCCTTGTCCTCGCGCTGTGCGGGGCGGCTGCTGCGTTCGCGGTCGACGCCAGGCGCACGCGGCGACAGTCCGCCGCGCACAAGGCGTTCGTCGCGGACATCTCCCACCGGCTTCGCACCCCGCTCACTGGAATCTGCCTCAATGCCGACCTGCTGAAGGAGAAGCGACTTGAGGCCGAGGCGGAGCGCGACGACGCGATAGCGGACATCGCGGACAACTCCGCCCGCCTGACGGGCCTTGTGGAGCAATTGCTCGACCATGTCGCGAAGTCCTGACATCCTGATCGCGGAGGACGATCCCGTGATCCGCCGTGCGGTGAAGGCCTCACTGAAGAGCGAAGGCTATTCCGTGCGCGAGACGGCGGACGGCGCCGACGCGCTCAGGTCGTTCGGCGAAAAGCGGCCCGACCTCGTCCTCCTGGACGTGATGATGCCGAACACTGACGGCTTCGAGACATGCAGGCGCATCCGGTCTGCCGACGCCATGGTTCCGATCATATTCCTCACTGCGCGGTCGAGCGAAGACGACAAGGTAAAGGGACTCGGCCTCGGCGCCGACGACTACATCGTAAAGCCTTTCGGCGTCCGCGAACTTCTCGCCCGCGTTGCAGCCGTCCTGCGCCGGACCGAAGCCCGGACGCCAGAGTCAATTCCGCTTGGTTCCTCGCGGATCGATCCGCGCAGGGCGGTGCTGACCCGCCCGGACGGAAGCGAGACTCCGCTGACGGCGCGCGAACTGCGGCTGCTCCTTATCTTCGCCGCGCGCCCCGGCGAAGTGATTTCCCGCGACGAACTCCTTAACATGTGCTGGGGAATCGAATATCTTGGCACCACCCGCACACTTGACCAGCACATCTTCGTCCTGCGGAAGAAACTTGGACAGGACGGCTCACGCCTCGTCTCGGTCCGCTCGCTCGGCTATCGGTTCCAGTTGTAGCGCTCGCCTGCTTCGGCGTCGTCACAGCCATGATCACCCGCCCTTGAGCATCTGTGCAAGGTTGCGGTTGAGTTCTTGTCTGTTGCTCATTTCCTGCTCCTGTTTTTGTTTGAATGCAGGATTACTCCATGTCGGAGACGCAGGGATAATCGGTATTATCCTTGCCCAGCCATAGGCATGACCTATTAGAGGAAAATGTTTGTCACGAACACGATATTCTTTCAATCAATATACCGCAGCAATTACAATACTTGTAAGGCGGGAGGGCGAAGGCGGGCGGTGAGTGTAATGAAAGGGCGAGCGGCATATGGTTTTCCTGCCGCCATTTGGCGTTGGCACGGGTTCTGCTTTTTGACCTTGCAAACCGAAAGGACAACCATGAAAGTCAAAAAAAGGTATGTAGTGCTAATGAGTCTGGTGGCGCTGGTCGCGGCAATCGGGGCGTTCTTCCCCGAGACGCCCGGCATCTGGGAGCCGGACGAGAAGTTCAACGCCGCGAACGTCGCCTGGATGATCACCGCGACGATCTTCGTGCTGATGATGACGCCAGGCCTCTCGTTCTTCTACGGCGGCATGGTGGGGCGCAAGAACGTGATCTCCACGATCCTCCAGAGCTTCATCGCCATGGGCATCATCTCCATGCTCTGGGTGGTCGTGGGCTTCTCGCTGAGTTTCGGCGACGACGTCGGCGGACTCGGGCTCATCGGCAGCCCGTCGCAGTTCTTCATGTTCCGGGACGTCGGCGCGAAGGTGAACGAGGCGATCGCGCCCACCATTCCGCTCGCGCTCTTCGCGCTCTTCCAGATGAAGTTCGCGATCATCACCCCGTCGCTCATCACCGGCGCGTTCGCCGAGCGCGTGCGCTTCTCGGCCTACCTCGTGTTCATGATGCTCTTCTGCGTGTTCATCTACTGCCCGCTCGCGCACTGGACGTGGCATCCTGACGGATTCCTCCACAACCTGATGGGCATCGGCATCCACGACTTCGCCGGCGGCATCGTCGTCCACGCCTCCTCCGGCGTGGCCGCGCTCGCGGGCGCGCTCTTCCTCGGCCGCCGCACCAAGACGCCCAATGCGCCGACCCTGCCGGCGAACATCCCGTTCGTCATCCTCGGCGCGGCGATGCTGTGGCTCGGCTGGTTCGGCTTCAACGGCGGCTCGTCGCTGGCGGCGGACGGCACCGCGGTCAAGGCGTTCCTCAACACCAACACCTCCGGCGCCACGGCGATGATGGCGTGGGTGCTCTTCGACTGCCTGCGCGGGCGCAAGCCGTCCGGCATGGGCGCCGCCGTCGGCGCGGTGGTCGGTCTGGTGGCGATCACGCCGTGCGCCGACGTCGTCACGATCGGCCAGGCGTTCACCATCTCCTTCCTCACCACCCTCATCTGCAACGTGGCGGTCTACTGGAAGGCGCATTCCCGCATCGACGACGCGCTCGACGTCTTCCCCACCCACGGCGTCGGCGGCATCGTGGCGACCATATTCACCGGCGTGTTCGCGCAGACCGGGCTGATCGCCTGGACCCACGCGGGCTTCATGGAGTTCGTCGCCGCCGTCGCCGGCGTCGCGATCGTCATCGCCTACACCTTCGTCGTCAGCATGCTGCTCTACTGGATCACCAACCGCATGATCGGGATGCGCGTCTCGCCGCCCTGCGAGGCCGCCGGCCTGGACCTCAGCCAGCACGACGAGCTCTACTGCCCCTCGGCGTCGTAAAGGAGGTGTCGGATTCCGCGGCAAAGCAAACGGGGCGCGCCATTTTTGCGGCGCGCCCCGTTGCTTTCCTCCGATGTCGGCCTACTCAAACAGCCAGGTCGAGAGGTAGCGCTCGCCCGTGTCGGGCAGGAGCGCGACGATCGTCTTGCCGGCGAACTCGGGCCGCTTCGAGAGCTCCAGCGCCGCCCAGAGCGCCGCGCCGGACGAGATGCCGACGAGGAGCCCCTCCTGCGCCGCCGCCGCGCGCGCCGTCGCGCCCGCGTTCTCGGCGGAGGCCTTGATGACCTCCGTCAAGATCGAAGTGTCGAGCACCTTCGGGACGAAGCCAGCGCCGAGGCCCTGGATCTTGTGGGGACCGGGCTTGCCGCCGGAGAGGACTGGCGAGGTGTCCGGCTCCACGGCGAAGAGCTTGACCTCCGGGTTCTTCTCCTTGAGGTACTTGCCCGTTCCCGTGATCGTGCCGCCGGTGCCGACGCCGCCAACGAACGCGGCGACTTCCCCATTCGTGTCCGCCCAGACTTCTGGTCCCGTCGTGCGGTAGTGGAAGTCCGGGTTCGCCGGGTTCTCGAACTGCTGCAGGATCACCGCGCCGGGCGTCGAGTCCCTGAGCTCGTTCGCCTTCGCGATCGCGCCCTTCATGCCCTCCGCGCCGGGCGTGAGGACGATCTCCGCGCCGTAGGCAGCCGCGAGCTTGCGGCGCTCGATCGACATCGTCTCGGGCATGGTGAGGATGAGGTGGTATCCCTTGACCGCGCTGACGAGCGCGAGGCCGACGCCGGTGTTGCCGCTCGTGGGCTCGATGATCGTCGCGCCCGGCTTGAGGACGCCCGACTTCTCGGCTGCCTCCACCATCGAAAGGGCGATGCGGTCCTTGACGCTGCCGCCGGGGTTGAAGTACTCGACCTTCGCGAGCACCTTCGCCCCGCCCTTGTTAAGTTTGCTCGAGATCTCGACGAGCGGGGTGCCGCCGACCTTCTCCAGGATGTTCTTCGCTATCTTGCTCATTGTCTTTTCCTTTCGGTTGTGGTTATTATACCATTTTTCAGGTGGATTTTCAGCGTCAGAACTGGTACTGCACGCTGAGGACGAACCCTCCGCCGACGCCGAGGCGGTCCGTCCTGCCGTCGCGGTAGAAGCGGTCCTTGTCGCCCGTGTAGGCGTAGGCGCCGACGAGCGTCAGCGAGTCCGTCACGAACCACGCGACGTGCCCGTCGAAGTAGTCGTGGTTGGTGATGCCGTCGCCGACGTGCACGCCCTGCTTGTACTCGAAGCCGATCGCGATCTGCTCGACCGGGATGAGGTCGATGTTCGCGAACACCGCCGCGCCGTACTTGTTGTGCCCGACCACGCCGTTCACGACCTCGTCGGAGAGAAGTCCGCCGACAGAGAGGAGCACCGGTATCGGAGTCTCCTTGACGAGCTTCGTGGCGACGACGTATCCGTCGAAGCCGTGGTGTTTCAGTCCAAGCGCGTCGACGGTTTCGGAATCGGTGTACTTGAACACGCCGCCGACTGCCAGCGCCGGAACCCACGACGTGTCGAAGGCGTTTTCGTCGAGGAAGCGCAGCTTCGCGCCGACGTTGTACTTGTTGATGGAGTTGTCGCCGTAGTTCTTGGCGTTGACGAACTCGTACCCGCCGGAGATCTCCAGCCGGTCCAGCAACGTCACCGCCCCGCCGAGCGAGAACCAGTTGATCTCCGCGTCGGTCAGGTTGACGTACCATCCGCCGACCTGCGGCCGCGACACTATCCCGTCTAGCGCGGAACGCTCCGCGTCGTTGGTCCCGCCTCCAGGACCGTCCCATGGTCGGCCTGCGGTATACGCAAGCGGGTTGAAGGCAATGCCTCCGGTGCCCTGCAGGTTGTTGAGCGGGACTCCCGCCGTGAGTGTCGAAGCCGCCGCGACCACAACGGATGAGATTACGGTGCGGACGAATTTCCTGTTGATGTTGTTGTTCATTTTTTATGCTCCTTGTTTGGTGTTTCTGTTTGTTTTCTTATAAATGGTCCGTCCGGGACCATCCCGGACGGACCGGGGGGATTAGATCGTCTCCAGCGCCCGGTCGAGCTCCGCGACGATGTCGTCGATGTGCTCGAGTCCGATGGAGAGCCGGACCAGCTCCGGCAGGACTCCGCCCTTGCGCAGGTCCTCGTCGGAGAGCTGCGAGTGGGTCGTCGAGGCCGGGTGGATGACGAGGCTCTTCGCGTCGCCGACGTTGGCGAGGAGCGAAAAGATCTCGCCGTTGAGCGCGTCCGCGAAACATCGGGCCTTCTCCGCGCCGCCCTTGACGCCGATGACAACCATCCCGCCCGCGCCGTTCGGCAGGTACTTCCTGGCGAGCTCCGGCTGGGTGAGCGAAGGATACTTCACCCACGCCACCTTCGGGTGCTGCTCGAGGTGCTTCGCGACCGCGAGCGCGTTCTCGCTGTGGCGGGCGATCCTGAGCGGCAGCGACTCGACGCCCTGGAGGAATATCCACGCGGCGTCGGGGGCGAGCGTCGGGCCCTGGTTGCGGATGCCGACCGTGAGCAGCCGGATCGAAAACGCCACCGGCTTGAGCGGCTCCGGGAGGTCGTGCGCGAAGCGGAGCCCGTGATAGCCCGCGTCCGGCTCGTTGTAGAGCGCGAACCTCGGGTTCGTCCAGTCGAACCCGCCTTTCTCCACCACGACGCCGCCAATGCCCGCGCCGTGCCCGCCAATCCACTTCGAGAGCGAGTGGATCACGAAGTCCGCGCCGTGGTCGAGCGCCCTCAGGAGCGGCGGCGGCGTGAACGTCGCGTCGACGACGAGCGGCAGGCCGTGGCGATGCGCGACCTCGGCATAGCCTTCGATGTCCGCGATGTCAAGGGCGGGGTTGCCGACCGCCTCGATAAAGAGAAGCCTAGTCTTCTCGTTTATCGCCGCTTCGACGGCCCCGAAGTCGTTGACGGGCGTGAAGTTCACCTTGATGCCCACGTTCGGGAGAATCGCGTCGAACTGGCTGAAGGTGCCGCCGTAGAGGTTGCTCGCCGCGACCACTTCGTCGCCCGCGCGGGCGATGTTGGTGATCGTGAAGTAGATCGCCGCCGTGCCGCTGGAGAGCGTCTGCGCCGCCGCGCCGCCCTCAAGCGCCGCGATGCGCTTGGCGAGCACGTCGTTCGTCGGGTTCATGAGCCGCGCGTAGATGTTGCCGAGCTCCCGGAGGCCGAAGAGGTCCGCCCCGTGCTTGGAGTCGCGGAAGTTGTAGGCGGTGGTCCGGTAGACCGGCACCGCCCTCGCCTTGGTCGCGGGGTCGCCGAATGCGTCCTGCCCGGCGTGCACCGCCAGCGTCTCGATGTGGTATTTTTTCTCGCTCATTGCGTTCTCCTTTCCTGGTTGCGTGTCGATGGCGTGTATTATCGCATATTTGGCGAGCCAAAGGGTAATCGGAAAAAGAGCCCAATGTCCATAGGTCAATCCTATGATATGGTCTATTGGCGATTGACGGCGAACGGCGGAATTGATACACTACACACAAATGAACGACATAACTTTCGAGCAGGCATGGAACTACGGCGGCCCCCTGATGTGGGTGCTGGCCGGTTTTTCGGTTTTCGCGCTGGCGGTGGTGCTCTACCTCTGGCTTGCGCAGGCGCGCTGGCTCTTTCTGCCGCGGGCGCTGAAGCGGGTGGCGAGCGCCAAGGACCCGGAGGCGGAGGGCGCGCGCATCGCGCGCGAGGCCAACGCGGCGGTCGACTGGCTCGCCGACGTCGCGGCGATCGCCCCGCTCGTCGGTCTCCTCGGCACGGTCCTCGGCATGTTCAAGGCGTTCGGCGGCATCGCGAGCGACGTCGCCGCGGGCGCCAAGCCGGTGGTGCTGGCCCAGGGCGTGTCGCAGGCGATCGTGACTACGATCCTCGGCCTCGCGGTTGCGATTCCGTCGCTGGTCGCGTACGCAGTCATGCGGCGGCGCGCGGCGAAGCGCATCTCCGAGCTTGAGGCGGCGGCCGAGGAAGTGATCGCCGGGGGCGCGCGATGAAGTTCGACGACACCGCGCGCTCGCGGGCGCCGGCGCTGGCGCTGACGTCGATGCTCGACGTCATCTTCCTGCTCTTGTGCTTCTTCGTCACCGTGAGCGTGTTTTCGCAGTGGGAGAGCGAGATCTCGATCAAGCTTCCCACCGCGGCGACCGGCGAGCAGCCGGAGCGTCTGCCCGGCGAGATCATCGTCAACCTGTCCAAGGACGGCACGGTCCGCGTCAACGGCACCACGCTCACGCTCGACGACCTGCAGTCCCGCCTCGCGAAGATCTCGAAGTTCTACCCCGGCCAGCCGGTGATCATCCGCGCCGACCGCGACACCAAGTACGAGAGCCTCGTCGCGGTGATCGACTCCTGCCGCGCCGCCGACGTCTGGAACTTCTCCCTCGCCACCGAGAACGAGTCGGCGAAGTAGACCCGTCATCATCCCGACGCAGAGCATTTGAACTCCTGCGCGCTGAGTTGAATTTGTACCTAACCAAATTCGATTTCTTTCGTATATTAATAGTACATGGGGATAGTGTCGAACATCCGGGCAGATCTTGAGAGGTCGGCGGCGGAACTCCTTAGGGAGTATTGGGATCGGCTGGTGGTCGAGGCCCAGCGGCTTTGCGGGGACGAATCGGCCGCGGAGGACCTGGTCATGCGCACGTTCGAGCGATATCTGTTCAATCGCTCCAGCTACGATCCGCAGCGCGGAAGTCTGCTCGTCTGGCTGCGCACGGTGATGCGCAATCTGCACACCGATTCGCTGAGGAAGCGCAAGGTGGGCGAAGTGCTCATGTCGCTGGAAGAGATCGAACGGGCGGTCGACGGCCAGGGGCTGGCCGTGCCCGAGGAGGATCCGGAGCAGAAGGCGCGGGAGGAGCGCCTGGTGTGCGAGGCGGTGGACTCTTTGTCGCCCAAGCTCCGCGCGGCGGTTGTGCTGCACTATTTTGAGAAACTGCCGCTTAAGGAGGTGGCGCGGACGCTTTGCGTGTCCGAGGACTCGGTCAAGCAGCGGCTCTACTATGCCCGCAAGGTGCTGGCCAAGCGGCTCGGCAAGATGATGGGCCGCGCCGCGCTTGCAATTGCCGCGGTACTCTTCGGCGGATCGCTCGTCTACGCCGCGGCGGTCGCCGTCGGGCTTGCGCCCTCGCTGTTTACCGCGGCAGAACCCGCGGCAGAAGCGGCTCCCGCGGAGAGCACGGAGGTCTCAGAGGGGTCTTTGACAGGATTATCCGCTAATCAAGAATCGCAAACAACGGGAGCAAATGGGGACAGTCCCCAGGTTGTTGCCGAGGTAACTGATAATTTTAACACTAACAAGGAAGAAAATGCAATGAATGGTTCAATAGTCAAGAAGTCTGCGGCGAAATTGGTTGCGGCCGCGGCGGTTCTCTGCGGCGCATCCGCCGCGCTGGCGGCGAGCACCAATGAATTCGCCGTTATCGACATCATGGAGACGGTGCGGCAGAGCGAAGTCGCGTCGCCGTTCACGGTGTCGTACACCGGCGCACATTCGGCCAGCGATAGCCTGAGCGCCGTCATGCAGCTTTTCGACGGCGACCTGACTGCGGACAACACCAAGGCTGACTCCGAAAACGGCCGCGTGCTTTTCGTCTTGTCAAAAGGCGCGACGGTCACGGTGTCCTTCAATCCGGCGGCGTTTGGAAACCGTCCGCTCTTCTTGGGACAATACGGCTTTCGCATGGCCAATGTGACGACGGCCGGCGGGTGGCAAATCCCCAACCGTCTTCCTGCTGCGTGGACGGTCAAGGTCAGCGACAAGGAAAACCCGTCCTCGGACGACGATTGGGTGCTGGTTGACAGCCATTCCGGGTTGACGTATTCCTTCTATGGCCCGGTGAACGGCTGCTACACGGCTGATTTCTCGCTTGAGCTGCCAGTGGCGTTTCGGCATGTTCGTTTCGCTTTCACGGGATCGACCGGCAACGACGACAACGTCCAGCTTGGCGAAATCTGCATGTCGGGCCTGATAGGACCCAACGAAGCCGGCCGACGCGACGTCTGCCTGTACAAGACAAGCCCCGTGTCGCCGAACGCCGATGGTTCGGCGACGGCGAAGGCGTCGATTTTACCGGCGGGGGCGGAAGTCGATCCATACGATATTTTCGTCACATGCCGCACGGGTGACCACGCCGACACGAACTGGCTGGCGCGCGCGACGCAATTCACTGGACTCTACGAAACCACAATCCCCGGTCTTCGGCTTGGATCCGACTACACGCTCCAGTTCGGCACCGTTGCCGCGAACGGAACGGTGGAGCTGGGTGAAGTAGTTGAGTTTTCAACGCCACTTGACATCATGCCAGCCGGCGTGCTGCCGGCGGGATATACAGAACTCGAATACATCGAATCGACGGACACCGGGCACCAGTACATCGACTGTGGTTTTGCGCCGAGTGACGTCGTTCTCGGCTTCGACCTCGACTTCATCGGCTACAATGAGTTCATGAGAGGTGCCTATCACGACACCGATAACCGCAAAACCGGCTACGGGGTCTATCTTTCATCGACAGTCAAGGGTCAGAACGCCCAGGTGCTCGTTTCCTCCAGCACCGGTGGTTCGGGAGGCTATCCCGACGGACTGTTCGTGTACGACGGAGTCGCCATGAATGCCAGACTGACCAAAGGCGAGCGGATGTCGGTCTTGCTGGGCAATGGCAAGTACACGACCATCTGTGGGGCGGTGACGAATGCGCAAAACAAAACCCGCTTGAGAATCACCGGGCCGACCCTGTCGCTCTTCGCCTCGGAAAACGGGCCCGGGAACGACCCCGACCAGTTCGCGGCCATGCGGCTCTACTCGCTGAAGGTCTATGACGACACCGTCGCCAGAACGCTGACGCACGAGTTCGTGCCGGCGAAGAGACAATCGGACAACGCCATCGGCGTCTATGATGTCGTCGCCAATGCGTGGCGCCCGAACGGCAGCGCCACACCGTTCCTCGCCGGTCCTGCGGTCGTCGGCGGAGACATTCTGACCATCGGCTCCGTGAGTTTCGTCGGCAGGACGCTGACGGTGACGTTGAACCGCAACGGGGCCTCGACTGCGGAGGCCGATGTCTATGCCCTGTGGGGGGGCGGATTACGCCGCGATGGACACGGCAGGCTGGGAGCACACGGCGCGGCTCGGCGCGTTTGCGGAAAACGCCCAGACGGCGAAGTTCATGACGCCGGACCTTGTGCGCGGCACCGTTTACGTCCGCTTCTACACGGCGGACGGCAAGTGGTCCGAGACCATCTATCTCCCCGACCAACCCGCCAAATCCAGCGGCTTCATCTATATCGTGCGCTAGGGTCAAAAGGGTCGGACCCTTCTGTATATGTTTTTACTGTATAAGCTTGTCTTTGTGCGTGGGTAAGTAACGCGGGCGACCGCGGCGGTTTGCGCGGCAGTTCTAACCCAATGCCTCGGCGGTGGCGAGGACGGCGTTGCGGACGCAGTCCTCGCAGCTGCAGAGCGGCTTGCCGGTGTCGACGCCCTTGAGCTCGCGGCAGATCGTCGCGCCGCAGAGCTCACTGAACTGCGGTAGAATTTTGCGCGAGAGCGCCATCGTGCCATTGCCGCCGGTGCGCAGCCCCGCGACCATGACCGCGCCCACGAGTGCGCCGCAGGATCCTTCCATCGTCCCCATGCCGGAGCCGAACCCGGCGGCGAGGCTCGTTAGCGTCGCCTCGTCGGGCGATACCGTGTCGGCGAACGCGCGCACGACCGCCTGGCAGCAGTTCATCTCGCGCTTCAGCTTTGCCGCGTAATCCTGTCTTTCCGCAGTCGTCATGGTGCCTCCGTTCATTTGCCGCGTATTATACCAAAATTCCGGTGTTGCGCCCCAAGCCCCGCGAATTATGGTATACTACACGGCGTATGAAAAGGCTTTTCGTGCTATTGACCCTGGTCGCCGCCGGCGCGGCGTCTGCGGAGCCTGCGCCGCCGGCCGAGTCCGCGACGAATGCGCCTGCGGCGGCGGTTGCCGCGACCAACCTGCCTCCGGCGGAGTTGGCGGCCGCCACCAATGCGCCGCCGCGGAAGCCGCTGCGTCCCGCCGTGATCACCGCGGCGTCTACGTTCTACGACCGCAAGGAGGGCATCGCCGTCTTCACCGGCAAGGTGCACGTGGACGACGAACGCTACCAGATCCACGCCGACAAGGCGTATGTCTCGATTGTCCCCACCAACCAGCTCCGGCGCATCGTCGCCATCGGCCACGTGGCGATGACCAACGAGGCGCGGCGCGCCTACGGCGCGAAGGTTACCTACAACCGCCCGACCGGCACGGTGGTGCTCGTAGGCGGCGACGATGGCACGCCGGCGAAGATCGTGGACGAGTCGAAGGGCGCCGGTAAGGAGCAGACGGTGGTCGGCTCCAAGATCCGCTTCTGGGTCGACGCCGAGCAGGTGGAGGTGCTCGACGCGTCCATCACCACGCCGACCTCCGGCGCGGGCGACCTCAAGAAGGCCCTGGGCGGGGGCCTGTGAAACCCGCCGCGCGGCAGCTTTGAACCAAAACAGCAAAGGAAAAGAAAATGGCGCTCAACATCGTAACTGAAATCGACGACCGCGTGAAGGTGCGCAACGTGCTCATGTCGGTGTCGGACAAGACCGGCCTCGAGTCCTTCGTCCCGGCGCTCGTCAAGGCCTGCCCCGGCGTGAAGATCTACTCTACCGGCGGCACCTACACGAAGGTGAAGGAGATCCTCGGCGACGCGGCCGCGGGGACGCTGGTCGCGGTCTCAGACTACACCGGCCAGCCCGAGATGCAGGGCGGGCTCGTGAAGACGCTCGACTTCAAGATCTACCTTGGGCTCCTCTCCGAGACCTACAACGACGCGCATCAGGCGGACCTGAAGCGGCTCTCGGCGCTGCCGATCGACATGGTGGTCGTGAACCTCTACCCGTTCCGCGAGACCGTCGCCAAGGCCGGCGTCACGCCGGAGATGGCGCGCACGAACATCGACATCGGCGGCCCCTGCATGGTGCGCGCGTCGGCGAAGAACTACCTCCGCGTCGCGTCCGTCACCGACCCGCTCGACTACGCCGCCATCGCCCAGGAGCTCGAGTCGCGCGACGGCACCGTCGGCCTCGACACCCGCTTCAGGCTGATGAAGAAGGCCTTCGCCCACACCGCCGAGTACGACACGGCCATCGCCGGGTTCTTCGCCTCGCGCACGTGGGAGGAGGTCGCCGCCGCCTACAACCGGCGCTGATGAAGCTCTTCGACGCATTCCGGGGACACCGGGAGCAACGCCCGGACGAGCCGGCGTTCATGATCGCCTCCGGCGACCGGGCGCTGCCGATCTCGTGGCGCCAGTTCACCGACGACATCGCCGTCATCGCCTGGCTCATCGACAAGCACGAGGTGAAGACCGTCGCGCTCATCGGCGAGAACTCCTACGAGTGGATGGCGACCCACGCCGCGTGCCTGTTCACCGGGACGACGGTGGTGCCGCTAGACGTGAACCTGGATGCGGAGGAGATCTCGCGGCGCCTCAAGTTCGTCGGCGCCGACGTGCTGGTGCACTCCTCGCTCTACGCCGACAAGGCGCACGAGGTCGCCGCGCTGACCCCGGGACTCAAGACCGGCGGCTTCGGCACGCGCAAGACCGACCTCGTGCTCAACGCCGGCCACCTCGCGATCAAGGCCGGCTTCAAGACCATCTGGCAGCGTCCCTGCCGCGTCCGCGACGGCGAGACGGCGATGATCGTCTTCACCAGCGGCACCACCTCGGAGCCGCGCGGCGCGGAGCTGACCGTGGCCGGCCTCGAGGCCTTCGCCGACTCCACCGCGATTTCGCTCCCGATGAAGCCGGGCGAGCGTTCGCTGATGGTGCTGCCGCTCCACCACATCTTCGGCGTCTGCGTCGCCTACCTGCTGCTCTCGCGCGGCGTGGTGCCCGGCGTCTGCCCGGACTTCCGCCGCCTCTACGACGCGGTCGAGCGCTTCGCCGCCGACTACCTCTTCCTGGTGCCGGCGCTGGTGGACGTGCTCGCCGGCAAGATCGAGCGCCGCGGCCGCAGCGCCGAGGAGGCGCTCGGCTATCCGCTCCGGTGGATCCTCTCCGGCGGGGCGGCGATGCCGCGCCGCGTCTACGAGCGCATGACCGCGCTCGGGGTGAAGGTGCTCTGTGGCTACGGGCTTACCGAGACTACTGCGCTCTACTCGATGGACCCGAGCGACGGCGAGATCGCCGTCGGCAGCGCCGGCCGCCGCTCGCAGCTCCCGGAATGCGAGACGACGGTCTCCGCGTCCGGCGAGCTGCTCACGCGTGGACCCGGGGTGATGAAGGGGTATTTCAGGAATCCGGAGAAGACCGCCGCGGCGATCGACGCCGACGGCTGGCTCCATACCGGCGACCTCGGCCGCATCGACGCGGACGGCAACGTCTGGATCACCGGGCGCGCCTCGCGCACGATCGTCCTGTCGTCCGGCAAGAAGATCGCGCCCGAGGAGCTGGAGGAGAAGCTCCACGCCATCCCCGGCGTCCTCGAGGCGGTGGTCTCCGGCGACAGCGAGTCGCGCGAGATCCGCGCCGAGGTCTACGCCAGCGTCTCGGAGGAGACGGTCCGCCGCGCCGTCGGCGAGCTCAACCTGCGCCTCCCGGTATACAAGCGCATCGGCACGGTGACGACGCGGTCCGACCCGTTCCCGCGCACTGCCTCGGGGAAGATCAAGTACTCATGAAGGTCGTCCACCTCGTGCCCGCGATGGAGCAGGGCGGCGTCGAGAGCGTCGTCCGTGACCTCAACCGCGCGCTCGCCCGCGCCGGGCACGAGAGCGTCGTCGTCTCCGTCGGCGGCGCGCTTGCGTCCGTGCTGGAGGCGGACGGCGGCCGCCATGTCCGGCTCGACCTCAAGTCCAAGAACCCGCTGACTGCGGTTCCGCGCGCGCTTGCGCTGCGCGCGCTGCTCCGCCGCGAGCGGCCGGACGTCGTCTGCGCCCATTCGCGCGTGCCGGCGTGGCTGTTTGTCCTCGCCAACCGCGCGCTCGGGCTGCGGTGGATCTCCTTCGCCCACGGCGCGAACACCGTCTCGCGCTATTCCGCGGTGATGACCCGCGGCGACGTCGTCGCCGCGCCGTCGAAATTCCTGGCCGACTTTCTGCTCGCGAACTACGCGCGTCGCCCCGCGCCCGCTCCGCTCGCCGACCGGCTGCGCGTCGTCCCGCCCTGCGTGGACCTCGCGCGCTTCGACCCGGCGCGCGTCGACCCCTCCGCCGTCGCCGCGCTCCGCCGCGAATGGGGCGTCGGGGAAGGGGACTTCGTCACCATGGCCGTCGGGCGGCTTACGCCGGTGAAGGGACTCGACGCGCTGGTGCGCGACTTTGCCGCGCAGGCGTCCGGACGCCGCGACCGCCGGCTCGTGCTCGTCGGCCGCGAAGACCGCCGCCACCGCGGCTACGTCTCGTCGCTGCGGCGGCTCGCGGCGGAGCTCGGCGTCGACGGGCAGGTGGTGTTCGCCGGTGCGCAGGAGAAGGTGCCGGAATGCCTCTCCATCGCGGACGAGGTGGTCTCGGCCAACACGGTGAAGCCGGAGTCGTTCGGGCTCTCCGTCGCCGAGGCGCTGGCGATGAACCGACCCGTGCGGCTGCTGAGGCATTTCGGCGGCGCGGCGGAGATCGTCGACGCGGTGGCGGCGGCGGGCGCGCCTTCGCCGCGCGAGGCGGTGCGCTCGCTCTATTCCTTCGAGGCGTTCTCCACGCGCGCGCTGGAACTATTTCGGGAGGCATCGACATGATCCACTTCAATCGTCCGTACATGACCGGCGCCGAGACGGAGTACATCCGCCAGGCCGTCGCCGGAGGCAAGATTTCCGGCAACGGGGAATTCACCCATCGCTGCCAGGAATTCTTCGAGCGGAGGTACGGCTTCGGCAAGTGCCTGCTCACCACCTCCTGCACCGACGCGCTGGAGATGTCGGCGATCCTCTCCGGGGTTGGTCCGGGCGACGAGGTGATCGTGCCTTCCTACACCTTCGTGTCCAGCGCGCTCGCGTTCGTGCGCCAGGGCGCGACGATCGTCTTCGCCGACAGCCGCGCCGACCAGCCCAACATTGACGAGCAGTCGCTCGAGTCGCTCGTCACCCCGCGCACCAAGGTGATCGTGCCCGTCCACTACGCCGGTTGCGCCTGCGACATGGACGCGGTCATGGCCGTCGCGGAGCGACATGGGCTGATTGTCGTCGAGGACGCCGCGCAGGCGGTGGACTCCTTCTACACCGGCGCGGACGGACGCCGCCGCGCGCTCGGGTCGATCGGCCACCTCGCCGCCTTCTCCTTCCACGAGACGAAGAACGTGATCTCCGGCGAGGGCGGCATGCTCGTCGTCAACGACCAGCGCTTTGCGCGCCGCGCCGAGATAATCTGGGAGAAGGGCACCAACCGCGCGGAGTTCTTCCGCGGCGAGGTGAACAAGTACGGCTGGGTGGACATCGGCAGCTCGTTCCTGCCCACCGAGGTCGTGAGCGCGTTCCTCTGGGCGCAGCTGGAGCACCTGGACGAGATCCAGGCCGAGCGCCGTCGCCTGTGGGAGCGGTACCTCGGGTTCTTCTCGGGGATCGACCTCGCCGCGCTCGGCGTGTCGCTGCCGGTCATTCCCGCCGGCGCCACCAACAACGCGCACATGTTCTACCTGCTCTTCCCCGACCTTGCGCGACGCAGCGGCTTCATCGCGAAGATGCGCGAGCGCGGCGTCCTCGCGGTGTTCCACTACCTGCCGCTCCATTCGTCCGAATTCTACCGGGAATACTCGAAGACCCACCGCCCGGGCGTCCCCGAGCGTGAGCTCCCCAACTGCGACCGCTACGCCGACACCCTCGTCCGCCTGCCGCTCTACTGCGGGCTCGCGCCGGACCAGGACGCCGTCCTCGCCGCCGCGGCGGAATCGCTGTGAAGCGGCTTGGCAGCGAGTGCCGAAATCTGCTATAATACCGCTAATGAAACGAATATTCATCGATGGGTCGGCTGGGACGACGGGCCTCAGGATACGCGAGCGGCTCGCCGGCCGCGCCGACATCGAGGTCGTGGCGCTCCCCGAGGAGCTGCGCAAGGACGCGTCCGCGCGGCGCGCGGCGCTCAACGACTGCGACGCGGCGATGCTGTGCCTGCCCGACGCGGCGGCGGTCGAGGCGGCGGCGATGGTGGAGAATCCCGAAGTGGTGGTGATCGACACCTCCACCGCGCACCGCGTCGCCGACGGCTGGGAGTATGGTTTCCCCGAGCTCGCGGGGCGGCGCGAACGCATCGCGAAGGCGAAGCGCATCGCCAACCCCGGTTGCCACGCATCCGGCTTCATTGCGCTCGTTGAGCCGCTGGTGCGCGCCGGCGTCGTCGGGCACGACGCGCGGCTCTCGGCCTTTTCGCTCACCGGCTACTCCGGCGGCGGCAAGAAGATGATTGCCGAGTACGAGGCGGAGGGCGGCCTGCCGACGCTCTTCCTCGGCGGACGCCAGTACGCGCTCGGCCAGGCGCACAAGCACCTGCCGGAGATGGCGAAGGTCTGCGGACTCGACTTCGCGCCGTGCTTTGCGCCGGTCGTGGTGCCGCACTTCAGCGGCATGGAGGTGACGGTGTTTTTGCACGGCGTCGACCCGGATGCTGTGCGAGAGGCCTACCGCGCGGCGTACGGTGGCGCGGGGATGGTGAAGTTTGTCGAGGACCAGTCCGAGTCGGGCTTCCTCTCCTCCGCGGCGCTTTCGGGGCGCGACGACATGGAGGTGTCGGTCTACGGCACGGCCGAGCGCGCGGTGCTCGTCTCCCGCTTCGACAACCTCGGCAAGGGGGCTTCCGGCGCGGCGATCCAGAACCTGAACCTGGTCCTCGGCGCGCGCGAGGACGAAGGGCTGGTGCGCGGATAGGCCGCGGAAATGGTATAATACGCGTATGACGAGGATGGCGAAGACGGCAGGGTGGGTGTTCGTTGCGGCGGTGTTTGCTGCTGTGGCCGCTTATGTTTTCGCCGTGCAGGCGACTGGTGGACTCGAGACGGAGAAGTGGCAGGCGGCGATCGACGCGGCGGCGTCGCGCGGCGGCGGTGTGGTCGCGGTGCCAAAGGGCGACCATCCGACCGGGATGCTCGTCCTCAGGTCTAACGTCGAGCTGCGGCTCGAGAAGGGCGCGCGGCTCGTCGCCTCGGGGAACCCGGACGACTTCCCCGTCGAGGCGTCTATGAAGTCCTCTGGCGCGCCGCTGCGCGCGGTGGTCGTTGCGGCCGCGGCGACGAACGTGGCGGTGACCGGCGAAGGCGAGGTATTCGGCAACGGCTGGGCCTACGACTACTCGCGCAAGGATCAGCCCAAGCCGATGGGGCTCTGCTTCTACAAGTGCCGCGGAGTGCGGCTCGAGGGCTTTGTCCTGCGCGACACCGCGTTCTGGGGGATCAACCTCGTCAAGAGCGAGGACGTGGTGATCCGCCGGCTGAAGATCGACAGCCACGCCGGGCTCTGCACCGACGGCATCGACATCGAGGGGCGGAACGTGCTGATCGAGGACTGCGACGTCGACTCCGGCGACGACGCGTACTGCGTGAAGTCCCACGACCCCGGCTACGAGGTGGAGAACGTCGTGGTCCGGAACTGCTCGGCGCGCTCGCACTGCAACGCCTTCAAGCTCGGCACCGCCTCTCACGGCGTCATGCGCAACATCTCGTTCGTCCGCTGCCGCGCCCTGCCCTCGCGGCGCGTCTACCGCGATCTCGCCCCGATGCCGAAGGACCTTCTCGACTGGAAGCCGATTGATGGCGCGCCTTGGTATCTCTGCGGGCCGGGCTTCGGCTGCATCAACGTCGAGTGCGTGGACGGAGGTCTTGTTGAGAACATCGTTGCCGACGACATTTCGATGGAGGGTTTCCAGACGCCGATCTTCGTGCGCGGCGGCGACCGCGAGGGATTCAACGACGACTTCGACGACTGTTCCCAGGGCAGCTGGTTCATCCTCCGCAACGTCGTCATCTCCAACATCCGCGGGCGCGCCGACGGGCGCACGCCCTCCACCATCACCGGCGCTGGGCGGTGCAGGCCGGAGAATATCGTCCTCAGGGACATTGACCTCGAGATCCCCGGCGAGGGCGAGAACGCGAAGCCGTTTTCCTGGCCGGGCGAGGACAAGGCCGGGGCGTATCCGCAGACCAACATGTTTGACCCGTACCACCTGCCGGCGTACGGGCTCTTCGTGGACAAGGCGGAGGTAGAGATGGAGAACGTGAAGTTCCGTCTCCGCCCCGGCACGAACGACGCGCGTCCGGCGGTGCACGTCAACAAGGAGGGCTGAAGGTGGACCGGAGAGTCGTAGTCGAGATCGACCTCAAGGCGCTGGTGCGCAACTACCGGCGCATTGCCGCGCACGTGCGCCCGGCGAAGGTGCTGTGCGTCCTCAAGGCGAACGCGTACGGGCTCGGCGTCGCGCCGTTCGCTCGCGCGCTCGGCGCGGCGGGCTGCCGCAACTTCGGGGTGGCCGAGCCCTACGAGGCGCTGGAGCTCGCCGCGGCGCTCAAGGCGGCCGGGGTGCGCGATGCCGAGGTGCAGATCCTCTCGAGCGTGCTGCCCGACGAAGTGGAGGGCATGGTGCGCGCCGGCGTCACGCTGCCGGTGACGGGGCTCGAGGGGGCGAAGCTGATTTCGAAGGCCGCGGCAAAGCTCAGGCGCCGCGCCCGCGTCCACTTCAAGCTCGACACCGGCATGGGCCGGCTCGGCATCCTGGCGACCGGTCCCGGCGGCGTCGAGCGCGCGCTTGCGGAGATCCGTGCGGCGGCGGCACTGCCAGGGCTCGACTGCGAGGGGATCTTCTCGCACTGTCCGGTCGCCTACGAGCCAAAGAACCCGTTCACGCCGCGGCAGATAGCGCTCTTCAAGCGCGTCGTCGCCGCGGCGGCGAAGGAGGGGCTGCTCTTCCGGATGGTGCACATGGCCGCGTCCGACGCGATCAACAACTTCCCCGAGACCGCGCGCCGCCCGTTCACCCACGTCCGCACCGGCATCAACCTGCACGGCTCCTTCGACCCCAATGGCAGGCGCGCGCTCAAGGTGGAGAGCGTGCTCACGCTGAAGACGCGCGTCGCTCAGGTGCGCGAGCTGCCGGCCGGCACGACCCTCGGCTATGGCCGCACCTGGTGCCTCGCCTCGCCGTCGAGGATCGCGACTATCTCGGCTGGCTATGCCGACGGCCTGCCGCTCGCGCTCACCAACCGCGGCTTCGTGTTCATCGGCGGCCGGCGCTGCCCGATCGTCGGGCGGATCTCGATGGACTACGCGACGGTCGACGTGACCGGAGTCGAGGGCGTGAAGGCTGGCGACGAGGTGATCTGCTTCGGGCGCTGCGGCAAGGACGCGATCACGCCCGACGACTGGGCGGCGCTCAAGGGCACCCACGCCTACGACATCATCTGCTCGCTCGGGAACCGCGTCCAGCGCGTCGCGAAGGGATGAAGGTATCGGTCGTCATCCCCGTCTACAACGCCGAGCGGTTCGTGAGGTACCCGCTCGACTCGGTCTTGGCGCAGACCCATTCCGACTGGGAGTGCATCTGCGTCGACGACGGCTCGACCGACGGCTCCGGCGCCATCCTCGACGAATACGCGGCGAAGGACGCGCGCTTTCGCGTCGTCCACCAGGCGAACGGCGGCGAGGGCGCGGCGCGCAACGCGGGGATGGACCTCGCGACCGGCGAGATCGTCGCGTTCCTAGACGCTGACGACCGGATGCATCCCGAGGCGCTGCGGGTCTTCTGCGCGATGAGGGAACGGACTGGCTTTGAGATGCTGCGCTATGACGCACGGTCCGTGACCGACCCGGCAACGCCTTTCGCCCCGCTGGACGGCGAACCTGCCTGCGAAAGGGTCGACTTTGCGCACTGCGGAGAGTCGCCCTTCGAATTCTGTGCGCTGGGGTGGGCAACCGTCGTTGAGCGCGGGCTCGCGAGGCGGCTACGGTGGACGGCCCTGAAGCAGGGCGCGGACATGGCCTTCGTCATGGACTGTCTGCTCAATACGAAGTCGACTTTCCGCACGCGGGTGCAGCTGGTGAACTACTATATGGACCCCAACTCAATTTCGCGCCGGCTGTCGCTGGGACTGCTTGCGGGTACATGCAGGTACCTGCCGATCATCATGTCCAAGGCGGATGAACTCGGTGTGGACGACTCCATCCGCGACGCCGGCGAGCGGCTTGCGCGCGAGATGCTGCTTCGCCGCCTGCCCGGGGCGTGGAGGCTGCTAGACGATCCCGAGGACGCAAAGGCCGCGGAACAGGCGTTCTGGGAGTCGCTGCGCACGATGTCCGCCCGCCCCTCGTTCTGTGGCGGATTTACGCGTGCCGCCATATCGTCGGCGGCAGACCGCAGGAGCCTCGTGCTTTTGCGTCTGTTTGCGGTCTACCCGTACAAAGTGCGGAAATTCCTCGGCAGAGCCGTCGGCCGCAGTTGACACCGGCGGCGGTTTGCGGGTATAATACAACAAAATGAAAAAAGAACGTTTTGACTTCGTCTGCAGCATCGGCTCGTCGTGCCTGTGCGCGTCGTCTCTGCGCGACTCGGGGCTGAGACTTTCGTCGGGTCCGTTCGACTGGCTTCTCGGCCCGTCGCTCCTGGAGCGTGCTAAGTTGATAGCGGCTGACTTTTCCGGCTGGATGGAGCCTGGTGACTTCGAATTCGCGGGGAATCCCTACAACGCCATCAAGGAAAACTATCGCAATCTCAAGACCGGCTACAAGTTCTCCCACGACTTCCGCGCTGGAGCGGATTTTGCCGCGGAGTTCCCCGAGGTGAAGGGCAAGTACGACCGGCGCGTGGCACGCCTTTATGAGCGTGTGAGGGCGTCAAAGCGGGTCCTTTTCGTCTGGGTCGAGAACCCAGTCAACGATGACAGGCCGTCCGACGGCGAGATTGCCGCCGCGAGAAAGGTGCTGATGGACAAGTTCCCCGGCGTCGAAATCGAGTTGCTCGTCGTCGACCGCGCGCCGGACGGATCCACCAGCGGGAACATCGTCCGCGGCGACGGCTACTGGCGCGCGACGTGTCCGTACCGCCGCAAGGCCGCCGCGCCCGACAAGGAGATCCGCCCGTGGGACATCGACACGCATCCCATCGTTGCGCTGCTTTCGAACTTCGCGACCGGCGACTACCGGAGCGCAGACGAGCGCCGGCAGCACGACGATGCCAAGCGGAACGAGAAGTATGCCATGTATGGGGCCAGCGGTCCGGTTTCATACGCCATCTCGCGTATCCAGGTCAAGTTTTGCAAGAAGCTGATGAACGGCCTTCGCCGAAAGGGGGCCGACATACGTCGTCTGTTTGACGCGCAGCTCGGAGGACTCAAGTGAGCAGGGAGAGGTTCGATCTCGTGTTTTCGCTCGGGGCGGGGTGTTCCTGCTCGATGATGCTGCGCGAGAAGGGACTTCAGTTCGCGTCGTTTCCGCTGGACTGGGCCGGGACGACCAAGTTCGGCGCTGGCGGGGATATCCGCGCCAAGACGGACATCGTGGTGGGCGGCTTCGTGAACTGGTTCAAGAAAGAGAATCTGGAGCGCGCCCCCGTGTACGACTCTGAGAAGTACACAAGCTATCTCGACCGCGGCACCCGGCTCTACTTCACCCACGACGTCCCGGTTGGCTCCGACCTCGAGCGCGAATACCCGGCGCTAAGCGAAAAGTTTGCGCGGCGCATCGACAGGTTTCTCCGGCTGCTCTCTGGCGCGAATCGCGTCCTCGCGGTGTGGGTCAACGACCCGCGAGTCCCTGGCGAGGTTGGCGAGGAGGACCTCAAATACTGTCTTGACGCTTTTCGAATGGCGTACCCGGCGGCGGAGTTCAAGATCATCGCCGTCAATTGCGCTCATGGCGTGCCTTACGAGTCCATGCGGTCGTTCCGTGGCGATGGCTACGAGTGCTATGCGTTCGACTACCGGGTCGTCACCGAGGGCGAGCCGACGTGGGAGATCCGGCGCGACCTCTTCGCGCCGCTTCTGGAGCGGTTCGGATGCGCAGACTACCGCACACGCGCGGAGAGGCGGGCGAACGCGAAGCGTGAGAAGTCACGTGAATGGGAGAAGTACAAGGCAACGTCTGTCCTTGATTTCTGGCTTACGAGAATCAAGTTCAAACTCTATCGCCATCTCGAGCGAGGGCTCGGGCGCAAGGGCGTTCTGGCGGGGTTTCGTCCTGCCGCCGGGATTGCAGGACCGCAGGACGCGAAAGGAAGCGATGGCCAAGCTGTTTGAGATTAGGAAAGGCCCCTACAGCCGCGATGTCTGCGTTCTCGGGCATCGAGTCCTTTCTTTCATCAAGAAAAGGGCGGTTGTTGACTTCATGCTCCGGCATCTTGCGTGGCAGGCGGACAGTCGCGCGCTGAAGCAGCACGGGATAGAACTGCCGGGAGAGTCGGCTTATTACTGGACGGGGTTCTACGAAGTCGTGGAGGTGCCTCTCGGCGATTTGCGCGGCTTCTGGAAAACCGGGCCGGTGCCGCTGCAGGATTCTGATCTCTGCAAGTTCGTTCGCGGCGAAGACGAGGACGGCCTGCGCAAGTATTGCGACGGCGTTGCCAAAGGAGCGTCGCGCTCGAAGGAGAGCGCCGTCGAGGGCGTCGCCTCGTCCGAGCGGCTTTTCAAACAGCTGGAGAGCGTGGGCTACGACCCGTCGATCTGCTGCATAACAGTGCGTTCCGACAATGTGATACTTGATGGTTTCCATCGCGCGGCGTTTCTTATTGCACGCCACGGGCCTGACTACAAGGTCAAGGTAGTGCGCGTACTGCCGGATTTGCGTTGAGGAGGGATAAGTGACTGTCTTCGAAAGGACATATGATGCCGTCTGGCCGTTTGGGCAGTGGTGTGCGGTGGCGATGGCCATGAAGAGGTGCGGCCTCCGTTCGGCGTCCGGGCCTTTCGACTGGATGGGTGGCGGGTGCCCTTTGGGCGCCTACATCAATATGTTGACAACGAACTTCGCCGGTTTCTTCCTTAAGGAGAACATGAAGAAGCTGGGCGACATGCCGGGAGAGGGCACCGAGCACTGGAAAGACATGGTGCATGGGTTGGAGTCCCGCCACGAGTTCAGGATCGGCGTTCCGTTTGAGGTAAACTACGCGAACTTCCATGCACTCATCGGCCGCCGGGGCAAAAGACTCATTGCATCGCTCCGCTCCGGTGGCAAGATCCTCTTCGTCCACTGGATCGGCGAGGGCCATTGCCGGCGTGAAGATGTCGTGGCGGACATGCAGCGTCTTCGTGCGGCGTTCCCAGAGTCGACGGTCGATCTGCTCGTCATAGAGACCGAGAAGCATGTAAAGGAGGTTTCATACGAAGAGCCTGAGTCAGGTATAGTCTTTGCCATTGGCGACTTCTATGACCAGAAGAGGTTTGATCCAGTACAGGGCAACGAGAAACTCGCAGTTTCCGTTCTTCGCCAGGTGCGTATGCGCGGGAGGTGGAAGAACATTCTATACTTGAAGCTGGCGTCTTTGCGCAAGCGCCTTGGACGTGTTTTCGGGGGGCGGAAGTGAATATATCGGTCGTTATTCCGTTCTATAACCTGGAAAGGTACGTGCGGCCATGCCTTGATTCGGTCGTTGCGGCGTTTAGGCGCGCGGGCGACGACGTTTCGCTTCAGCTTGTCTGCGTTGACGACGGGTCCTCCGATTCGACGTCAATGCTGCTCGACGAATATGCTGCGTCGTCAGCGGCCGTGCCTGGGCTTTCCGTATGTGTCATTCACCAGCCGAACGGTGGTGAGGGCGTGGCGCGCAACGCCGGCGTCGCCGCCGCCACGGGCGACTGGGTGACATTCCTGGACGGCGACGACGTGTGGCTTCCGAATCATCTCGAGGTCGCCGTGCCTATTCTAAATTGCCATCCGGCGGCGGACATCGTGGCGCTCAGGTACGCGAACTTCGACGACGGCGAGCGGACGCCGGGGCCAACTGGCGCGGAGGCGAAGGTGATCGACCTTGCCGAATCGGTTCCGAGCGAAGTTGTGCTTGAAGTCGGGGTGTTTCCGACGTTCTTCCGCCGCGGGTTTGCCGTGCAGGGAAAATTCTCCTCTCTGCCTCTTGGCGCGGACAGGCTTTACATGGCGCAGTGCTTCGCGCGGGCGCGCATTGTCGTAAAGTGCGACGCGGTCGTGCACGGGTACAGGGTCCGCGCCGGCTCGATGGCGCGGGCGGTCTGGAACGCGCGCAAGGTCGAGAGCCAGTGCGACTACGCCTTCGGCAGCCTCGAGGCGCTCGCGGCGAGCGGGCGGAGGGTTGGGCGCGAGGGGGCGGAGTACCTGGCCTCGCTCTGGCTTTCGGACGTTCCCAACCGCCTTGCGCGCCTGCCGCGGGCCGAGCGCCGCGGGGCGTGGGAGCACTGGCGCGAAACGCTCGGCTCGGACTGCGTGCATTCGCTGCCGCGCTTCGACCGGGTGCGGCGCGCGCTGCGCCGGCTGTCTTTTTCCATGTCGTTTTCGCTGGCGGCCGCGAGGCTGCTGCGGAAGGGAGGGGTATCATGAGGGAATATGACCTGGCGTTCAGCCTCGGCTGGTCTTGCGGCGTCTCGCAGGCGCTCCGCGCGGCGCGGATGCAGTACGCGTCCTATCCGCTCGACTGGCTGGGGTCGCGGGATATCCGCCGCGTCGCGAAGGTGGTCGCGGGGAACTTCGAGAAGTGGTTCGAGAAGGAGGACTTCCAGCTCGTCGACGTGTGGCACAGCACTGGCTTCGACACCCGCGCGTACCTGAACACGCGCACCGACTTCGGGTTCTCGCACGAGTTCACGGACTTCATGCCGTTCGACGAGTCGTTTCCGAAGATTCGCGAGACGTACTGCCGCCGCGTCGAGAGGTTCCTGGAAAGCGCGGACTCCGCCCGCAGGATGCTCGCTGTGTTCATGGAGGTGCCGGTGGCGCCGCGTAAGCCGGTCGAGGCGCTCGCCGAGGCGCGGCGCATTTTGAAGGAGCGTTTCCCGAAGGCGGAGATCGACCTGCTCTACGTTGGCGTGGAGCCGGGCAAGAAGGTACCGGCGCTCGCGGAGGCTGCGCCCGGGGTGTTGACCGCCGACTACGACTACCGCAAGATCGTGGGCGGCGAGACGCTCCACTACGTCGAGTGGGGCCCGCTCGCGGCGTTCCTGAAGGCGAACTTCAGGGTCCCCGATCCGCGCACCGATGAGGAGAAGCGGAAGTTCGCCAGGTTCGAGAAGGTTTCCGACGACATGCGGTGGGGGCCGGACAAGTCGCGCTTCCGGCGCTGGCTCAACAAGCACATGTACAAGACCTACCGGAGCGTCGAGCAGATGCTGATCAAGCGCGGCCTCGTCCAGAAGGAGGGTCCGTTCTGGTTCTGGGAGGACATGCGCAGCGGAAGCGAGGTGGCGAAATGAAGGAATACGATTTCATCTTCAGCCTCGGCGCGAATTGCGCCGTCTCGATGGCGCTGCGCGACGCCGGCCTGCAGTTCGCGTCGTATCCATTCGACTGGATCGGGTCGCCTGGCCTCATGGCCGAGGTCGAGATGATCGAGAGCGGCTTCGCCCACTGGTTCGAGCGCGAAGACCTGAGGCTCTGGGACGTCCGCCACGAGGAAGGCGCCATCCAGCGCATTTACAAGAACATGCGCACGCAGTTCGGCTTCCCGCACGAGTTCACCAACGCCTTCAGGTTCGAGACCAGCTACGAAAAGGCCCGCGAGAAATACGACCGGCGGATCGAGCGCTTTATGAAGACGCTGGCCTCGGCGAAGCGTTCGCTCGGGATATATCTCGAGGTCGCGCCTCGCCTGCGGCTGCCGGACGAAACGCTGGCGGAGGCGCACCGGCGCCTTGCCGCGCAGTTCCCCGGCACCGGGCTCGACCTCGTCTACATCTACGAGGACCCGTCCTGCCGCGAACCCGAGGTCGTGTCGGAGTCCGGCCGCGTGACGGTCGTCCGCGCGCACTACGGGAAGTTCCTCGACGGCAGGCCGATGCACACGGTGGACAGGTCGGGGATCGTTCGCTTCATCCACGAGAACTACACCGTCGCGGGACACGACGTTGCTGGCGAGAAGGCTCGCTACGAGGCGGAGCAGAAGCGCAAGCGCAAGGGGCATTGGGGCAAGGGGCGCGTCGAGCAGTGGATCAACCGCAAGCTGTTCAAGACATACCGCCGCCTGCAGGACTACCTGATTGAGCAGAAGCTCGTCCCCGGCGACCGCCCATGCTGGTTCGAGGAGAGCGACAAGGTCTGGCCGCACGGTCCGGTGCCGGAGGGTGGCTGATGGTCTACTTCAGGCTTTTCGGGAATCTCGGCAACCTGCTTTTCCAGTACGCGACCGGGATTTCGCTCGGCGGCGGCGCGGCGGTCGGCGTCACCGATTCGCCGAAGACGCTGGCGCAGGTTCGGGAATACGGCGAGTTGTTCGGCGACCTCAAGGTCGTGCCGGAGCCTCCGGCCGACGCGCTTAAGGTCGAGCAGGTCCGATGCGACTACACGCAGTTCCCCGACCCCGCCGGGCGCGATATCTTCATCAGCGGCTACTTCCAGAGCGAGCGGTACTTCGACAAGGAGCTCGTCTACGGGCGGCTCAAGCCGTCCGCCGGGCGTGTCGCGCGTCTGCGGGAGAAGTATGGCGAGTGGCTCGAGCGCCCGGGTGTGACCGGGATATCCGTCCGCCGCGGCGACTACCTTCGGAAGGCGGCGTGGCATCCGTTCGTTGGCGAGCAGTATTTCCGCGACTGCCTCGCGCGGCTCGGCGATGTCGGCGACTTCGTCGTCTGCAGCGACGGGATGGCGTGGTGCAAGCGATTCTTCCCGAAGGCGTTCCCGGGCAAAAAGTTCCTCTTCGTCGAGGGCGAGAGCGTGCTCGACCAGCTCTACGTCCACACCCTCTGCGCGAACAACGTGGTGAGCAACAGCTCGTTCTCCTGGTGGGGGGCGTGGCTGGCCGAACAGCGGCGGCGCGCGGAGGGAATCCGCGGACGCACGCTGGCGCCGTCGATGTGGCTCGGCTACATTCCCAAGCGCATGGGCGGGGACTGGAGCGACGTCTACTTCGACGGGATGGAGGTCGTCAGGAACAGGTATTCCTTCCGCCTCTGGCTTGCCGCGCACTGTCCGGCCTTCGCGGAGAAGGCGTAGCGGCGCCATGTTCGGCGCCGCTACGCGTCTGCGTAAGGCCGCGGCGCCTTACTTGACCGTGATGACGGAGTTGTAGGTCCCCTGGTCGTTGGGGACGGCGTTCGCGTTCTCCGGGTCCGCGCACCAGGTGCCGTCGATGACGAACTTGTACTGGTAGCTGCCGGGCGCGAGCCTGAGCTTGGCGGAGTAGACGCCAGCCTTGAACGCCAGCTTCTTGGCGGTCGGGTTCCACTTGTTGAACTCGCCGGCGATGTACACCGCCTTGCCCTTGTCGGCGTGCACGGTGAAGAGCACGACCTTGCCGGCCGGCTTCCTCGCCGCCGGCTTCTTCGCCGGCGCCTTCTTCGTAACCACCTTCTTGGCGGTGCTCTTCTTTGCTGTCTTGATCTTCATTGTTTCCTTGTTGCCTTTCCCCGCATTTTTTGCGGGACACTCCCGGATTCGCCCCCTCCAGAGCCTACTCCGGGTTTTGAGGGCGCATATTATCTCATATTTTTTTGATTTGTCAATGGTGAATTTTCAGAAAATTTGGTATAATGCTCTACTTATGAAAGAGGGACTCTATTCAAAGTTCATGTTTTACTTCACGCTGGCGATGATCGCGGGGATTGTCGTGGGCGGGCTGATCCTTGTCTTTCCGTCCTACAGCCGCGGCCGCGAGCTGCGCCGCCAGGAGCTCCAGCTGCGCGCCCAGATCGCCGAGAAGAAGCGCGAAATCGCCCAGCTTGCCGAGAACCAGCGGCGCTTCAAGGTCGATCCCGACTTCGTGGAGTCGATTGCCCGCCAGAACCGCCGCGTCTTCCCCGGCGAGCTCGTGTTCATCTTCGAGGAGTGATGGCGAACTTCCTGAGAATGCTGCTGGGCCTGTGCCTGCTGCCGCTTTGCTGGGCGGCCGGCCGCTCGTTCGTCGACGCGGTCTCCGCCGTCGGCACGGGCGAAGGCATGAGCGTCGAGGCGGTCTCGCTGCTCGCGGGCATCGCCGCGTTCATCCTCTGCTGGACCGCGCTCTCGCACCCGGTCCGCGCCTACGTGCTCGGCCACGAGCTCACCCACGCGCTCTGGGGGCTCCTGTTCGGCGCGCGCCCGAGCGACGTCCGGGTGAGCGAGACCGGCGGCAGCGTGAAGCTCACCAAGTCCAACGTCGTCATCACCCTCGCGCCGTACTTCTTTCCCTTCTACACCTTCCTCGTCATCGTCGCCGCGCTCGTCACCTACGCCTTCCTGCGCCCGCTCCCCTACCTGCCGCTCTGGATGTTCCTCATCGGCTTCACCTGGGCGTTCCACGCGCTCTTCACCCTCGAGACGCTCTGCGAGCGCCAGCCGGACGTGAAGCTCTACGGCCGCCTCTTCTCCTGGAGCGTCATCTTCCTCGTCAACGTCGCGCTCGTCCTCGTCTGGCTCGCCTGCACCACCACGCTCACCTTCAGCGAACTGGGCGGCATCTGCCTCTCCCGCGCGATCTCGGCCTACGTCGGCGTGGGCCTCGCCTTCTGGCGCCTGCTCGCCTGGATCTACGAAAAACCAAAAGGAACCTGAAATGACCGCACTTGCGCTCCTGGCCGCCGCCGCGACGGCCGCGTCCGCCGCCCCGGCGTGGGAAGACCCCGCCGTCAACTCCGAGAACCGCCTCCCCGCGCGCACCTACTCGATGCCGCTCGCGGACGAAGCCGCCGCGCTCTCCGGCGAGATCGACCCCGCCACTCCCTTCCGCAAGTCGCTCAACGGCGTCTGGAAGATCTCCTGGGCCGGCGACCCCGCGCTGCGCGTCAAGGACTTCTGGCAGGCTGGCTTCGACGACGCCGACTGGCTTACGGTCGACGTGCCGAGCTGCCTTGAGCTGCGCGGCTTCGGCTCGCCCGGCTACGTGAACTGGCAGTATCCCCACGCCTGGGACCCCAAGCGCGACATTAAGTGCCCCACGATCCGCGACCGCGACACCGACCGGCCCAACTACAACCCCGTCGCGAGCTACCGCACCCGCTTCTCCGTGCCCGCCGAGTGGAAGGGCAGGGACGTCATCCTCCGCTTCGACGGCGTCTACTCCGCCTACACCGTCTGGGTAAACGGCCAGAAGGCCGGCTACGCCGAGGACTCCAAGCTCCCGAGCGAGTTCGACGTCACCGCGCTCCTCGACCCAGATCCCGCCAAGGAGAACGTCCTCGCGGTCGAGGTCTTCAAGTGGTCCGACGGCAGCTTCCTCGAGGACCAGGACATGTTCCGCTTCCACGGCATCTTCCGCGACGTCACCCTCTGGTCGAAGCCGAAGGACGGCATCTGGGACTTCGCCGTCAGGACGAAGCTCGCCGAGGACTACAAGTCGGCCACGATCTCGGTCGAGGGCTGCCCCGGCGCCGCGGCCGCGCTCTTCGACGCCGCCGGAGCGAAGGTGGGCAATTTCGCCGCGGACGGCGCGCCGCTCGAGGTGAAGGACGTGCGCCTCTGGTCCTCGGAGGACCCGTACCTCTACACCCTCGTCCTCAGGAAGGGCGGCGACATCCGCTCGAAGAAGGTGGGCTTCAAGGAGCAGAAGGTCGTCGGCAACACCTTCTACGTCAACGGCAAGCCGGTCAAGGTCAAGGGCGTCAACCGCCACGAGTGCGACCCCGACAACGGCCGCACCCTCTCGATGGAGGGCATGGTCAAGGACATCACCCTCTTCAAGCTGTACAACATCAACACCGTCCGCACCTGCCACTACCCCGACGACCACCGCTGGTACGACCTCTGCGACCGCTACGGCGTCTACGTAATCGCCGAGGCGAACGTCGAGGCCCACGAGCCCGGCTACGAGCAGGACAGCATCGGTCTCTTCCCGGAGTGGAACCTCTCTATTGTCGAGCGCAACGAGCGCAACGCGATCTTCCACCGTAACAACGTCTCGGTCACCATCTGGTCGCTCGGCAACGAGACCGGCCACGGCGACTGCTTCCGCAACGCCGCCGCCGCGGTGCGCGCGGCCGACCCGTCGCGCCCGATCCACTGGGAGCGCGGCAACTCCGACGTGGACATCGACTCGGCGATGTATCCCTCGGTCGAGTGGCTCGAGAAGCGCGGCAAGCTCGGCGACGCGACGGAGGGCACGGTCGAGAGCGAGTCCGGCGGGGAGGGCTACGCGATCTCCGGGCACACCGCCGGCAAGTGCTTCCTGATGTGCGAGTACGCCCACGCGATGGGCAACGCCGTCGGCAACCTGCAGGAGTACTGGGACTCCATCTACGCCCACCCGTCGCTCCTCGGCGGCTGCATCTGGGACTGGGTGGACCAGGCGCTCTGGAAGTACACCGGCCGCGTCGACCCGAAGACCGGCCGCCGCGACCGCTACTTCGCCTACGGCGGCGACTGGGATGAGGAGCCGAACGACGGGCCGTTCTGCTGCAACGGCGTCGTCGACCCGCTCCGCCGCGTGAGCGCAAAGCTGGTGGAGGTCGGCCACGTCTACCGCAACCTCGTGGTGACGCGCTCGCAGCGGGCGTCCGACAACCCGCGCGCCGTGGTGATGGAGCTCTGGAACCGCAACTGCTTCACCCGCGCCGACGCCTTCGACGGCCTCTGGCGGCTGCGCGCCGATGGCGCCGTCGTCGAGGTGGGCGCGTTCGTGCCGCCTGCCCTGGATCCGCTTTCACGCTGCCGCTTCACGCTGCCGGGGCTCGTCGAGGCGATGTCCCGCACCGCCCCCGGCGCGGAGCTGTTCGTCGAGGTCGAATTCCTCACCAAGGAAGACACCATCTGGGCGAAGAAGGGCTGGGCGGTCGCGCGCAACCAGGTGGCGCTCTCCGGCGAGCAGACGAAGTGCTTCGCACCCGCCGCGCCCGAGCCCGGCGCGTACCGTCCGGAGATCGTCGAGACCGCCGACGCGGTGACGGTCTCCGCCGGGCCGACCAAGGCCGTCTTCTCGCGCGCCACCGGCACTCTCTCGGAGCTGACGATGAACGGCAGGGTCGTCCTGAAGGACCACGCGCCCGGCATCGCCGCCGGCCCGCGCCTCACCTGCGCGCGCGCGTTCACCGACAACGACCGCTGGATGCGCGACGGCAACGCTTGGCACGAGGACCGCAAGAACGGCGGGTTCTTCTCCAAGGGCCTCTCGCAGCTCTCCTGGCATGCGCGGCCGATCGTGGTCGAGGACGGCAGGGTGAAGTGCGCGGTCGAGGTGACCGGCATGAAGTCGGCAGGCTACACCCACCGCACCACCTGGTCCTTCCGCGCCGACGGCTCGGTCGACGTCGCCAACGAGGCGGTGCCGCACGGCGAGTTCCCGCACGCGGTGCCGCGGCTCGGGCTTTCGCTCGTGCTCGACAAGGATCTGGAATGCATCGAGTACTACGGACGCGGTCCGCGCGAGAACTACGTCGACCGCCGCACCGGCTCCTTCCTGGGGCTCTGGAAGTCGACGGTGGCGGAGGAGTTCGAGGAGTATGTGCGGCCGCAGGACTGCGGCGGCAAGGCGGACGTGAGGTACGTGGAGCTGAAGGACGGCGCCGGCCGCGGCGTTCGCTTCGCGGCGAGCGAGCCGATGTTCGTGCAGGCGCTGCACTACACCTGGGAGGACCTCGACTTCGCGCGCCACCGCGCGGGCCAGAAGCGCTTCCGCACGCCGCTCGTCGCGCGTCCGGAGGTGTATCTCAACCTCGACGTCCGGCAGGTCGGCCTTGGCGGCGGCAGCTGCGGCCCGGCTCCGATGCAGAAGTACCGCTTCGACCCGAACGAGCCGGTCTCCTGGCACCTCGCCATCTCCCCGGTTTCGAAATAATGATATAATACGCAGCAATGAAACTGATTGAAGAACTGAAGGCCCGCGGACTTGTGGAGGCGCTGACCGACCCCGCGATCGAGCAGGCGCTGGAGCGGCCGCTTACGGTCTACTGCGGCTTCGACCCGAGCGCGCGATCGCTGCAGGCCGGGAACCTCGTCTCGATAGTCGTGCTGCGGCGCTTCCAGCTCGCCGGCCACAAGGTAATCGCGCTCGTCGGCGGCGCTACCGGCCTCATCGGAGACCCGTCCGGCAAGTCGGCCGAGCGCAACATGCTCACCGTGGAGCAGGTGGAGGAGAACAAGAAGGGCATCCGCGAGAACCTCTCGCGCATTCTCGACTTCGACGGCCCCAACGCCGCGGTGATGGTGGACAACTACGACTGGTACAAGGGCACGAGCGCCATCGAGTTCCTGCGCGACATCGCGATCAACTTCCGCGTGCCGCAGATGCTCGCGAAGGAGTCCGTGAAGAAGCGCCTCGAGGCGAGCGAGGGCGCGCTCACCTTCACCGAGTTCTCCTACCAGATCCTCCAGGGCAACGACTTCCTCCACCTCTACGACAACTACGGCTGCCGGCTGGAGGTCGGCGGCGCCGACCAGTGGGGCAACATCACCGCCGGCACCGACCTCGTCCACCGCATGCGCGGCGAGACCGCCTACGGCCTCACCTTCCCGCTGCTCCTCGACTCCTCCGGCCGCAAGTTCGGCAAGTCGGAGGGCAACGCGCTCTTCCTCGACGCCACGATGACGCCGGTCTTCGACTGGTACCAGTACTTCCTCAGGACGCCGGACGCGGACGCGATCCGCTACCTCAAGGTGTTCTCGATGCGCCCGCTCGACGAAATCGCCGCGCTCGAGGCCGAGATGAAGGCGCATCCCGAGGCGCGCATCCCGCAGAAGGCGCTCGCCGAGGAGGTGACGCGCCTCGTGCACGGCGAGGAGGGGCTTAAGAAGGCGCAGGAGGCCACCGAGGCGCTGTACGCGAAGAAGTCCGCCTCCGACGTCGCCAAGGCCGAGAACGTGCCGAGCGCGGCGGTCAAGCTCGACGACTGCGTCGGCAAGCCGGTCTTCGCGGTCGCCGCGTCGGCCGGCATGTTCAAGTCCAACGGCGAGGCGCGGCGGATGGCCCAGCAGGGCGGGCTCTCGCTCAACGACGCGAAGGTGGACGCGAACCGTCTCTTCGCCGCTGAGGACGTGCGCGACGGCGTGGCGGTGCTGCGCGCCGGCAAGAAGAACTACTTCGTGCTGAGGTTCTGAACGGGGGCGCGGCGGTGAAGACGATCGAACGGTACGTGTTCGGCTCGTTCCTCTCGAGCTTCGTCCTGGCGTTCCTCGTCCTCTCGTTCGTGCTGACGATCGGGCTCCTGGTGCAGATCGTCGGCTACATCATGGACGGCGTGCCGATGCGCCTCGTCGGCGAGTTCGCGATGGTGTCGCTCCCCGAGACGCTGCAGTGGTCGGTGCCGCTCTCGCTCCTGGTGAGCGCGATCCTCGTTTTCTCCCGCCTGAGCGCGGACGGCGAGATCGCCGCGATGCGCGCCTGCGGCGTCCACCTCGCCTCCGTCGTCAGGTGGCCCGCGGCGTTCGCGGTCCTCTGCACCCTCGTCGGCTTCTACGTCAACAACGAGGTGGTGCCGCGAGGCCACGAGGTCCGGCGCACCCTCAAGACGCGCGTTTCCGTCGGCGCCGGGCTGAGCGTGCTCGAGCCCGGGCGCGTCATCGACGACTTCCCGCGGGTCAAGCTCTACTTCGGCTCCAAGAACGGCAACTGGCTCCACGACTTCGTCGCGCTCGACTACTCCAACCCCAAGGTCGACCGCATGATCACCGCCGAGAAGGCGCTCGTCACCCAGCAGGGGCGCGACGTCGCGCTCGAGCTCTACGGGATGACGGTCGACCCGCTGGACGAGAGCCACCCGACGATGGCGCGCTTCAGCCGCTTCGCCTACGTGCTGAAGGACGTCCTCAAGGAGGAGAAGTACCACCGCCGCGCCAAGGACCTCGCCTTCCGCGGCCTGCTCGGCGAGATCTCGCGGACGCGCGCGGAGATCGAGAAGGTGAAGGCGTCGCCGGACGAGAAGGGTAAGAATGCGCAGTTTGTGGAGTACCTCCGCCGCCAGCTGAGCTCGCTCAAGGTGGAGCTTGCCAAGCGCTTCGCCTTCGCGCTCGCGTCCATCTGCTTCGTGCTCGTCGGCATCCCGCTTGGCATTCGTTCCCAGCGCAAGGAGAGCTCGGTTGGCATGGCGATTTCGCTCGCGGTGGCGCTCGGCTACTACATGGTGGTGATCCTGATGCTCTCCTTCGAGGAGCGCTACCGCATCCACCCGGAGGCGCTCATCTTCCTGCCGGCGCTCGCGTGCGTCCTGCTGGGGTGGCGGCTCTTGCGCCGCCATCTGTAGGGAGGGGGAGATGAGGTTCGCGAATCCGGTCTTTCTCGTCGTCGCCGCGCTCGTCCCGCTCGCCGGGATCCTCTGGGCGTTCCTGCGCGCGCGCCGCGAGAAGCGGCTCGAGCGCTTCGTGGCCGCGCCGCTCAGGGCGCGGCTGATGCCGAAGGGCGCCGACCTCTGGGGCGTGCAGGCGTGGTGCGTCATCGCCGGGCTCTTCCTCTCGCTCTTCGCCGCGGCGCGTCCGCAGTGGGGCCGCGCGACCGAGAAGTACGTCGAGCGCAGCCGCAACGTGGTGGTGGCGATCGACGTCTCGCGCTCGATGCTCGCCGAGGACGTGCGCCCCAACCGGCTCGAGCGCACCAAGGCGGACGTCGCCGATCTCATCGACTCGCTCGAGGGCGACCGCTGCGCGCTCGTCGCCTTCCGCCGCACCGGCGTGGTGGTCTGCCCGCTCACCACCGACCGCGGCTTCCTCAGGAGCACCCTCGAGCAGCTCGGCCCCGACTCCGCGCCGCGCGGCGAGACCGACCTCGGCTCGGCGATCCGCGCCTCGCTGGACGCGCTCGACCCGGCGGCGGACGACCACAACGCGATCATCCTCCTCTCCGACGGCGGCGACCTGCGCGGCGAGGCGCTCGCCAACGCCGCGCTCGCGAAGAAGCGCGGCATCCCGATCTTCACCGTCGGCATCGGCGACCCGCGCGTCGGCGCGACGGTCCCGGCGCTCGACGGCCGCGGGCCGATGAAGCACAACGGCGAGGTGGTGAAGGTGAAGCTCGAGGAGGACGCGCTCAAGGCTATCGCCGCGGCGTCGAACGGGCGCTACGTGCCGCTGGCTACGGCCGGCACCGCCGAGACCACGCTCGGGGCGATCTACCGCCGCTTCCTCCGCCAGGTGGCGGCGAAGGAGCAGAACGAGGAGGCGGAGCGCGCCGCCGAGCGCTACCAGGTGTTCCTGGTGCCGGGGCTGGTCCTCCTGCTCGCCGGCGCGGCGCTCTCGAAAGGCCGCTTCCGCCGACGTCCGCCCGCAGCGGACGTGCAAGACCAGACGGGGCGTGATTCCGCGGAGGAGAAATGACAGGAGTGCTGGCGATGATGGTGTACATTGGCTGCTATACCGACGCGGAGCATACGAACGGGATCTTCGCGGCGGAGGTGGACGCCCGGAGCGGGGCGATGGAGGTGATGACGGCGTATCCGGTGGAGAACGCCATCTACCTCGCGTGGTCCCCCGACCGCCGCTGGCTCTACTCCTGCGAGCGCTCGGGGCTCGTCGCCTTCGCCGCCGGCGCGGACGGAAAGCTCGTCGAGACCGACCGGCTCAATCTCGGCATGCGCTGCATCTGCCACCTCTCCGTCGCCGCCGACGGCTCGCGCGTCTTCTTCGCCGAATACGTGGCGGGCAAGGCGGGCAGCGTGGCGGTGAAGGACGGCAAGTTCGGCCAGCCGACGGTGCACATCCACTCCGGCAGCGGACCCAACCTGCCGCGGCAGGGCTCCGCGCACTGCCACCAGGCGGTGCCGTCGCCGGACGGCAAGGGATATGTGGTCGTCGACCTCGGGCTCGACGAGCTCGTCGAGTACCGGTTCGCGGCCGACGGCTCCGATCCCGTCGACGCGCCGCCGCGTCGCTTCAAGACCACGCTCCCCGGCGCCGGCCCGCGCCATTTCGTCTTTCATCCCGACGGACGCCTCGCCTTCCTCGTCTCGTAGCTCTACAGCAAGATCGAGACGCTTGCCTACGATCCGGACCGCGGCTTCACGGCGACGCTCTGCCGCAGGGACCTCCTCGCCGGCGGCGGCAACGGGCGCGGGTCCGACCAGGACCTCGCCGCGGCGGTGCGGCTCGCGCCCGAGGGCGGCAAGGTGGTGGCGTCCAACCGCGGCGAGCAGTCGCTTGTCGCCTTCGGCTTCGACGCGAAGACCGGCGCGCTTGACTTCAAGGCGCGCTCCGTCCTCCCCGGCAGCTGGCCGCGCGACTTCATTTTCCTCACCGACACGCTGGCACTTGCGGCGATGGAGCGCTCGGGCGAGGTCCACTCGCTCAGGTACGATCCCGCGACCGGGTCGTTCAAGGTCCTTTCCACCCTGGGCGGACTCCACCGTCCCGTCGCGCTGCTGAAATGACCCTGCCGCGATGAACCAGCTGGGATATCTCTGCCGGAGGCTGCTCCTCGCGGTGCCGACCTTCATCGGCATTACGCTCGTCTGCTTCGCGCTGACGCGCTTCCTGCCCGGCGGTCCGGTGGAGATGCGGCTCATCCGGATGCGCGGCGGCGACCGGCAGTCCGAGGCGGGCGCGAACGCGGCGGTGGCGCACCAGGTGACCGAGGAGTACCGCCGGGAGCTGGAGGAGCAGTTCGGCTTCCGCGACCCGATCTGGAAGCAGTACTGGAACTGGCTGGTCGTGAACCGGATGGGGCTTCGGCTCGCGAGCTACGACTACCCCAACCGCACCGCGTGGGAGCTGATCCGCTCGCGGCTGCCGGTGTCGATCTCGTTTGGTGTCGCCGCGTTCCTCCTGACCTACCTCGTGTGCATACCGCTCGGCATCGCCAAGGCGCTGCGACACCGCGGCGCCTTCGACGCAGTCTCGAGCGTGGTCGTCTTCACCGCCTACGCGGTGCCGTCCTTCGCGCTCGCGATGCTCCTGAAGACGCTTTTCTGTGGCACGGTGGAGGGGTTCTGGGACCTTTTTCCCATCGGCGGCGTGGCGAGCGACTTCGACGTCCCGCCGTCCCTCTGGACCGCCTTCCTCGACCGCCTCTGGCACATGGCGCTGCCGGTTGCGTGCTACGTGGCGGGGTCGTTCGCGATGCTCACGCTGCTGATGAAGAACTCGCTCCTCGACCAGATCTCGGCGGACTACGTGCGCACGGTGATCGCCAAGGGGGCGACGCGCCGCCGCGCGATTTGGTGCCACGCCTTCCGCAACGCGCTCATCCCTGTGGCGACCGGGTTCGGGTCGATGATCTCGCTTCTCTTCGCGGGCTCGATCATCGTCGAGACGATCTTCGAGATCCCGGGCATGGGGCGGCTCGGCTGGGACGCGCTCGTCGGACGCGACTACGCGGTGTTCCTCGCCTTGCTGGCGCTCACCTCGGTCTTCCAGCTCGCCGGCAACCTGATCTCGGACTGCCTGTATATGCTCATCGACCCCAGGATAGACTTCGCGAGGAGGTAGCGGAAGTGGCGCTCATCTCCCCATTGACGAAGCGGCGGCTCGCCGCGTTCCGCCGCAACCGGCGGGCGTGGTGGTCGCTCCTCGCGCTCGCGGCGGTGTTCGTCTTCTGCCTGGCGGCGGAGGTCACTTGTCCGCGCGACCCGCGGGCGGTGGTGGACCCGAAGTCGCTCGAGCCCTACCGCGCGCCGGCGAAGGTGCGCGTCTACGACGCGCGCGAGGCGCGCTTCAGCGCGGCGGCTGACGGCGGGGTGTACGACTTCGAGGGGCCGGCGGAGGTGCGCCGCGCCGTGGGCGAGCGCTTCGCCGGGGCGGACGCGCTTGCCGCGTCGCTGGGCGGCTACCGCGTGCGCGCGACGCCGCGCGACGGCTACACGCGGGTGTTCCTCGAGCCGAAGGAGCCGGCGCAGGCGGTGGAGGTGGAGCTGCCGCCGCAGCCGGTGGCGTTTCCGTTCCGCCCCTGCCCCGGGTATCCGTTCGGCGTCGACGCCGGCGGTCGCGACGTCTACGCGCGGGTCGTCTACGGGCTGCGCATTGCGCTCCTGTTCGGGCTGCTGCTCGCCGGCTCGGGGCTGGTGTTCGGCGTGGTCGTCGGCGCGGTGGAGGGGTACTTCGGCGGCGTCGCCGACCTCGCGCTCCAGCGCTTCACCGAGATCTGGAGCGCGCTGCCGTTCCTCTACGTGATGATCTTCCTCGGCTCGACGCTGGGGCGTTCCTTCGGGGTGCTGCTCGTCTCCTACGCGGTGTTCAACTGGATCACGGTCTCGTACTACATGCGCGCGGAGTTCCTGCGCCTGAGGTCGCTGCCGTTCGTGGACGCGGCGAAGACCCTGGGGTTTTCGCACCTGAGGGTGATCTTCTCGCACGTGCTGCCTAACGCGCTCACGCCGCTCATCACGCTCTTTCCGTTCCTCCTGATGGGGGCGATCGGCTCGCTTGCGGCGCTGGACTTCCTCGGCTTCGGGCTGCCGCCGATGACGCCTTCGTGCGGCGAGCTCCTCAACCAGGCGCAGCAGTTCCGCGGCGCCTGGTGGCTGGTGGTGTTCCCGGGCGCGGCGCTTTTCCTGGTGATGCTTCTCGCGGTGCTCGTCGGCGAGGGTCTGCGCGACGCCTTCGACCCTCGCCAGCAGTCGAAGCTGGAGTAGCTACGGCGCGATTACGCCGCCGCAGATGATGGCGCCGCTCTCGTCGTAGAACACGGCGGACTGGCCCGGGGCGACGCCGAAGAGCCCGTCGCCTGGTGCGCGGCAGGTCTCGCCGTCGAACTCCACCGGACCGAGCGGCGCGCCGGTGGAGCGGATCTTCACCCGCGCGGCGAATGGGGCGCCGCCAGGCTCGCGCGCCTGCCACACGAGGTTCTTGACCTTGAACTCCTTCGTCATCGCCTCGGTGCGGCGGCCGAGCACCACCTGGTTGCGGCACGCGTCCAGCCGCACCACGTACATCGGCTCGGGCCCGAACGCGCCGAGCCCCTTGCGCTGGCCGACGGTGAAGTTCCAGTAGCCGCGGTGGCGGCCGAGGACTTTGCCCGACAGGTCGACGATCTCGCCTTCGCGCGGCTCGGCGCCGACGAGTTCGTTGCGGTCGCCGGAGTAGAAGTCCTGCGAGTCCGCCTTGTCGGCGGCGGCGAGCGAATGCTCCGCGGCGATGCGCCGCACCTCCGTCTTGGTCAGTTCGCCGAGCGGGAACGTCGTCTCCGCGAGTTGGCGCTGCGAGAGGCGGTAGAGGAAGTAGCTCTGGTCCTTCTTCTCGTCTGCCGCGCGGCGGACGGCTCGTCTGTCGCCGGCCTGGACGATCCGCGCGTAGTGTCCGGTGGCGAAGCGGTCGAACTCGCAGCCGGCTTCGCGCACCAGCCGCGGCAAAAGCCCGAACTTCAGCGCGGCGTTGCAGAACACGCAGGGGTTGGGGGTCTCTCCTCGCAGGGTGACTTCGCGGAACATCCCCACGATCGCGCGCTCGTATTCGCGTGCGCAGTCAACCACCTGGTAGCCGATGCCAAGTGTGCGCGCGAACTCATCCGCGCGGGCGATGTCCTCCGCTTCGCCGGGTCCGAAGCAAGCGTCCCGCTCGCCGCCGCGGTAGGCGCCGCTCCAGAGCTTCATGGTGACCCCGACCACTTCGTGTCCCTGCTCCTTCAGGAGGAGCGCGGCGACGCTCGAATCGACGCCGCCGGAAAGCCCCACCGCCACTTTCATCGCGTCTCCTTCCCGAAGTGGAGTGGATCGCACCGTTCGCCCCAGGCGATCTCTTCGCCGATCGACTTAACGCGCCGCTCAAGGCAGCCGCGGCAGAGCTCGGAGTCCTCGCCGACGCAGGGCTTGCCCGGATAGAGCAGGTATTCGCCGCGGTATTTTCGCGGGGTGATGTTGGGCATGATGACGTTCGCGCCGGCAAGGAGTCCCTTTTCGCGCCCTTCGGGATCGATTGCCTGGAGTGCGGTGGTGGAAGCGATGTTGGCGTCGGGGATGGCGAGGCGGACTGCGGCGATCATGCGCAGCGAGAGCTCGAGCAGGCGCTCGCGTCCGAGGCGCGGAGCCTCGGCGGCGAGCGGGGTGTCGGGGTGGGCGATGTACGGGCCCATCCCCACCATGTCGACGCCCTCGTCACGGAAGAAGGCAATGTCGTGCGCAAGCGAGTCTTCGTCTTGCCCGGGCAGACCGATCATCACTCCGGTGCCGGTGATGTAGCCGAGGCGCTTGAGCGAACGCAGGCATTGGAGCCTAGCCTGCCAGGAGTGGCCGGCGGGATGGATGCGCTCGTAGATCACAGGATCGGACGTCTCGATCCGCAGCAGATAGCGGTTGGCTCCGGCGTCGAGCCAGCGGCGGTAGACGTCGTCGGGCTGCTCGCCGAGCGAGAGGGTGATCCCCAGCGAGTTGCCCAGCTCGGCGCGCACGCGCCTTAGGATCCGCTCCACGAAAAGCGCGTTCGTCTCGTCCGCCACTTCGCCAGACTGGAGGACGACGCTGCCGTAGCGGTTCTCAGCGGCCAAGGCGACGGCGGCGAAGACTTCGTCCTCGCTCATTCGGTATCGCACCGTCTTCGTGTTGCCGCGGCGGATGCCGCAGTAGAGGCAGTTCTTGGCGCAGATGTTGGAGATCTCGACGAGCCCGCGCAGCGCCACGCGCTTTCCCCAGACTCTGGCCTTGACCGCGTAGGCACGCGACATGAGCGCGTCAAGGGGCTCCTCGCGGAGCATAGCCCGCAAGTCGTCGAAACCCGGAGATCCCGCTACTTCTGCCATATGGCGGGTAGTATAACATCTTTGCCTCCGTCGGGCAATGCCGCAGCCGAAGTCAGGGCAGGTGGCGGCGCGGGGAAATTTTTAGTATAATACCCACCAATAAGGAAGGTTGGCGGAGTGGTCGATCGCGGCGGTCTTGAAAACCGTTGAGGGTGCAAGCCCTCCGGGGGTTCGAATCCCTCACCTTCCGCCACCGCAGCAGTCAAAACAGGAAAAACCAATGCGCAACTGCATCTGTCTCGTCGTCGCCATTGCCGCCGCCCTCTCGGTTTCCGCCGAGGAAAGGGTGCTCATCACCCAGTTCGACCTCTCCGACAATGCCGCCGAGTGCGGCGAGGTGAGGGTCGGCGCCAAGTACGACGGCAGCGTCATGTGCGTCGACGACAAGGGCATCTACGGCGGCCACCTGCAGAACCTTGGCATGCACGCTAACTCCCACCTCACCGTCGACCTCGGCGAGGGCGCGCTCAGGCTTGAGGTGGACTGCGCCGTCGACGACCGGGGGCTCGACGGCAACGCCCAGTTCCAGGTCCTGCTCGACGGCAAGGTCGCGGCCGACTCCGGCATCGTCCGCCGCAAGCAGGGCAAGAAGCACTTCACGGTCGACCTGCGCGGCGCGAAGAAGCTCACCTTCAAGGTGCTCGACGGCGGCGACGGCATCAACGGCGACCACGGCGACTGGTTCAACCTGTTCTTCTACTACGAGGACGGCAAGTTCCCGCCCGGCGATGTGCGCACCGTCTCGCCGCGGCAGCTCGGCATCCTCACCCCGAAGCCCGGTCCCGCCCCGCGCATCAACGGGCCTGTGGTCTACGGCGTCAGGCCCGGCCATCCCGTCATCTACCGTCTGCCCGTCACCGGCGAGCGGCCGATGGAGCTCGCGGCGAAGAACCTCCCCGAAGGGCTGAGTTTCGATCCTGCGACGCAGGTGCTTTCCGGCTCCGTCGCCGTCCGCGGCGACTACGAGATCGTCTTCACTGCGAAGAACGCGAAGGGCGTAGCCGAGCGCGCGCTGACGCTGAAGGTCGGCGACGCGATCTGCCTCACGCCCGCGCTCGGCTGGAACTCGTGGAACGCGTTCGGCAACAAGATCATCGCCTCGAACGTCATCGCCGCCGCGGAGGCGCTCGTCTCAAGCGGCCTTGCCGACCACGGCTGGAGCTACATCAACATCGACGACTGCTGGCAGAACTACTGCGTCGAATCCGACAGGCCGTGCGAGCAGGAGGACTTCGTGGGGCCGGCACGGCTTGCCGACGGCACCATCGCCACCAACCGCCGCTTCCCGGACATGAAGGCGATGAACGACCGCATCCACTCCCTCGGGCTCAAGGCCGGCATCTACTCCTCGCCGGGCCCATGGACTTGCGCGCGCCACACCGGCAGCTTCGGATACGAGGCGCAGGACGCGAAGACATTCGCCGACTGGGGATTCGACTTCCTCAAGTACGACATGTGCTCCTACAAGACGTTCGGCAAGGGCGTCTGGCGGATCATGCATCCCTATCGGCTGATGGGCCACGCGCTCGCGCACCAGCGGCGCGACATCGTCTTCTCGCTCTGCGAATACGGACTCGAGACCCCAGGGATGTGGGGCAACCTCGTCTACGGCCACAGCTGGCGCACCACCGGCGACGTCTTCGACGTTTGGGCGTCGGTCGCCGAGTCGATCGAGGCCCAGAAGCGGCTCTTTCCCTACTCCCGTCCCGGCGCGTTCAACGACCCCGACATGCTCTGCGTCGGCCCCGTCCGCTTCAACGACTTCAAGGGCTCGCGCCTCGCCCCCAACGAGCAGTACACCCACATCTCGCTCTGGGCGCTCGTCGCCTCGCCGCTGATGATCGGCTGCGACATGACGAAGCTGGACGAGTTCACCCTTTCGCTTCTCAGCAACGACGAGGTGCTGGCGATCGACCAGGACCCGCTCGGCCTTGGCGCCGGCTGCGTCGACGAGGGCGACGACTGGGAGATCTGGGCACGTCCGCTCGCCGACGGCTCCATCGCCGCAGGGCTCTACAACAAGTCGCTCCGCGAGCAGACGATCGTCATGGACATGTCCGCGCTCGGAATGGAGTGCAAGTGGCGCGCGCGCGACGTCTGGCGCCAGGCCGACCTCGGCGTCTTCCTCGGCAAGTACGAGCGCTCCGTGCCCGCCCACGCCACCCACCTCGTCAAGTTCACGCCGCTTGAGTGCGGGCGCCTCCGCGACGGGATGGACGACATCCGCGACAACGCCTGGCGGTTGTTGATGAAGAAGGACGGCGCGCCGGCGGAAATGCTGAAGCAGTGAAGGCGAAGGGGATAGCGGCCATCGTCGCCAGCGCGCTCGGGTTCGCGCTGATGGCGGCTTTGGTGCGGCTTGCCGACGACTACGGAGAGCCGCTTTCCGCGTTCCAGAAGAGTTTTTTCCGCAACCTCGTCGCCCTCGCCGTCGCCGCCGTGGTCTACTGGCGCCAATCCCCCCGAATCTCAAACCCCAATCCCCAAGTTCCCTCCCCCAATCCTGTTAATCCTGTAAATCCTGTCCAAACTCCACGCTCACAACCCCGAACCACGTTCCTCCTCCTCGCTCGCGCGGCCTTCGGCACCCTGGGCATCTTCGCGAACTTCTACGCGCTATCCCACATCCCGATCGCGACCGGGCAGATGCTCAACAAGACCGCGCCGTTCTTCACCGTCGCCTTTGCGTGGGCGTTTCTCGGCGAGCGGACGCTCCCCCGCCAGGCCGCCGCGCTCGCGGTGGCGTTTGCCGGCGCCGTGCTGGTGGTGAAGCCTGGCTTCGCCGGGGCGGAGGCCTTTCCGCTCGCGGTCGGGCTTCTCGGCGGCGCCGCGGCCGGCGCGGCGTATGCGTGCGTGCGTGCGCTTCGTCGCCGCGGGGCGGACCCGGCGTACATCATCCTCTACTTCAGCGTCTTCTCCTGCCTTGCCGCGGTTCCGTTCATGCTTCCCGGGCTGAAGCCGATGACCTTCGCGCAGGTGGCGGTCCTCCTTGGCGCGGGCGGGGCGGCGGCGGTCGGGCAGTTCGGGGTCACGCTCGCCTATGGCTACGCGGCGCCGCGGGACATCGCGGTCTACGACTACTCGAGCGTCCTTTTCGCCGCGGCCTTCGGCTACCTCTTCTTCGCCCAGGTGCCGGACATCTTTTCGGTGCTCGGCTTCGCCGTGATCCTCGCGGCGCTGGTGCTGCTCAACTCCCGCCGCCGGCACCGCGGCAGTTAGCGCGGCGGAATATGTGGTGCTGCGCGATAATGCCTAGGGTTCTGCTCGGCTGGTTGCATGGCGTCTGCAGTATTTGGTAAAATACACGCAGACGACCTGAAGTGGCCAAGGAGACGGACCTATGATCATCAAATGCCCGCATTGCGGAAAGGAATTCGAAGCCGAAGAGAGGGCTGAGCCGAGCGTGCCGGCTTCGGATGATGCCGCGGCTGTGTCGGAATTGCCGGCAGACGCCCCAAGAAAGGGAAGATTCGCGGTTAGGCGGAATCAGGGTGATTCGTCGCGCGCTGAACACGTCACGATTCCAAGCAGATTTGCGCTTTCGCAGAATGACACGGCGTCGGCGTCACCTTCCGGTGCATCTAACGCCAAGTTCGGCAAGAAGAAGGCGCTGGCGTTGATTGGCTTCGTTGTCGCGGTCATTGTTGCCGTGTGCGCAGTGGAGGTGGTGAAGTGGTGCCTGCTAACCCAGGAGCCTTGTTCGCCATGCGGTGGGACAGGTACGGTCGTGTGTGCCAGATGCAAGGGCAATGGAGAGATCGTCGTCAAGGGCAATAAGCCGTGCCCAACATGCGTTGGTGTCGGGTATGACGACAAGGAAGTCGGTGGCGGTTTGGCCACCGGTGGTTCTGGACGCAGAGGCCAAGTCAAGAAACTGATTGTCTGCGGCACTTGTCATGGGAATGGGCAGCTAAGGCACGAGTGCAGTCAATGCGGCGGAAAAAAGAAAGTGGCGGTTAAAGAACCTGGCCGTATTGGTAGTACATATGTGCGCTGCAGTGCGTGTGATGGAAGCGGATACGGCCGACCTGAAAGGTGCCCGAGGTGCAATGGTTGCAAGAAACTTGAAGAATGGCAGACATGTGGGACTTGCCAAGGGCGCGGCGAGGTCGCGAACGACGGCAAAGAGACGTGTCCAGTCTGCGGCGGCAGGGGGATGCTCAAATGCGAACGTTGTGGAGGAAAGGGCTTCACATATAGATATGGACCAAAAGACGGCGTTGCGTTATGATACCTGAGCGGCGAGGCGAATTTGGTATAATACACATCTATGGAACCAAATAGCCCAGACACCATCGCCATCGTCGACTACGGCGCCGGCAACCTGACGAGCGTGAAGAACGCGTTTGCCGCGCTTGGCGTCGAGACCGTGGTAACGCGCGACCCTGCCGTGGTCACCGCCGCCGCGCGCGTCGTCTTCCCCGGCGTCGGCGCCGCCTTGAGCGCCATGGAGAGCCTGCGTGCGCTCGGGCTCGAATCCGCAGTCAAGGACGCCGCCGCCTCGGGGCGTCCCTTCCTCGGCATCTGCCTCGGCATGCAGATTCTCTTCGAGCACTCCGAGGAGGACGGCGGCGTCGACACCCTCGGCATCCTTCCCGGCCGCGTGCGCCGTTTCCCGAAGGTCCCGGGCGTCAAGGTCCCGCAGATCGGCTGGAACAGCGTCGCCCCGAGCGGCGAATTCTACTACTTCGTCCACAGCTACTACGCCGAGAAGACCGCCGACACCGCGCTCGTCGCCGAATACGCCGGCGTCGAGTTCTCAGCGATGGTCCGCCGCGGCAAACTCTGGGCCTGCCAGTTCCACCCCGAGAAGTCCGGCCGCGTCGGGCTGAAGCTCCTTTCCGACTGGCTGTCAATCTAATTACGAACTCCGAGCCATGCTGACCAAACGAGTAATTCCCTGCCTTGACGTGCGCGCCGGCCGCGTCACCAAGGGCGTCAAGTTCAAGAACAACGTCGACCTCGGCGACCCGGTGGAGATGGCCGTCGCCTATTCCGACGGCGGCGCGGACGAACTGGTCTTCTACGACATCACCGCGTCGGCGGAGCACCGTCCGATCGACATCGGCATGGTCGAGGCCGTCGCCAAGTCGGTGCGGATCCCGTTCGCGGTCGGCGGCGGCATCGCCTCGCTCGCGGACATGGAGCGCGTGATCCTCGCCGGCGCCGAGAAGGTGTCGGTCAACTCGCTCGCCGTCGCCAACCCGCAGATCATCGCGGACGGCGCGCGCGCGTTCGGCGCGCAGTGCATCGTGCTCGGCATGGACCCGGTGAAGAGCGACCGCGTCCCCTCCGGCTACGAGATCACCACCCGCGGCTTCCGCGAGTTCACCGGCATGGACGCGGTGGAGTGGGCGAAGCGCGCGGCCGGGCTCGGCGCGGGTGAGATCGTGGTCAACTCCGTCAACGCCGACGGCACCCGCGAGGGCTTCGAACTCACCCTGACGCGGCTCATCGCCGAGGCGGTCGACGTGCCGGTGGTCGCCTCCGGCGGCGCCGGGAAGCCGGCGCACCTCGTCGAGGTGTTCCGCGAGGCGAAGGCCGACGCCGCGATCGTCGCCGGCATGATCCACTTCGGCGACTACACCATCGCCCAGATCAAGGCGGAGATGTCCGCCGCCGGCATCCCCACCCGCATGGGCTGGTAGCTTATGTACCGTATCCTCGTCATTAACCCCGGGTCCACCTCGACCAAGGTCAGCCTCTTCGAGGACGAGACCTCGCGCTTCGAGCACAGCCTCTTCCACGACGCGCCGGAGCTCCTCAAGTTCCCGCACGTCAACGACCAGCTCGACTTCCGCCGCGGCGTCATCCTCGACATGCTCCGCGACGAGGGGGTCGACCCCGCCTCGATCGACGCCTTCGTCGGCCGCGGCGGCAGCGCCCACACCCAGCCCGGCGGGCTCACCGCGGTCGACCGGCGGCTCTTCGACGACACCGTCGCCGGCGTCGGCGGCTCGGAGCACCCGGCCAAGCTCGGGGTGATGCTGGCGTGGAGGTTCGCCGAGGAGTTTGCGAAGCCGGCCTTTACCATCAACCCGACGAACGTGGACGAGTACTGCGACTACGCGCGCCTAACCGGCATCCGCGGCGTCTACCGCGTCTCGCATTCGCACGTCCTCAACCAGAAGGCCGTCGCCGAGTTCCACGCCGCGAAGCTGGGGCGCAGGTACGAGGACTGCAACTTCGTTGTCGCGCACATCGACGGCGGCATCACCGTTTCCGCGCACGAGCGCGGCAGGATGGTGGACGGAAACATGGGCGCGGACGGCGAGGGCGCGTTCACGCCGACGCGCATCGGCTCGGTGCCGGTGCTGCAGCTCCTGGACTACATCGAGGCGTATTCCGTCGCGGACGTGCGGCTGCGCTGCTCGCGCGCCGGCGGCTTCGTGGACCTCTTCGGCACCTCCAACTCCGACACCATCCACGCGCTGGTCGAGCAGGGCGACCGCAAGGCTACGCTCGTCTGGAACACGATGATCTACCAGGTCTGCAAGATGGTCGGCGAGATGTCGGCGGTGCTCTGCGGCAAGGTGGACGCGATCCTGCTCACCGGCGGGCTGGTGCGCTTCCAGGACGTCGTCGACGGCGTCAGGACGCGCTGCGGCTTCATCGCCCCGGTCGAGGTCTATCCCGGCGAGATGGAGCAGGAGGCGATGGCGCTCCCCGCGCTCCGCGCGCTGCGCGGCGAGCTGAAGCCGCTCGTCTACTCTGGCCGCGACGTCTGGCAGGGCTTCGGCGACATCGGGCTGTAGGAGGACGGCAAGATGACTTCAAGGATTGGCGTGGCTACTGCCGTGGGGATGCTGGTCTGCAGCAACCTCTTCATGACCTTTGCGTGGTACTGGCATCTCAAGCTGCAGAAGCCTGGCGAGACAAGCTGGCCGATGTACGCGATAATCCTCGTCAGCTGGTCCATCGCCCTGGTCGAGTACATCATCCTCATTCCGGCCAACCGGCTGGGTGCGGCGAGCGGGCTCAACGTGGCGCAGCTCAAGATCGTCCAGGAAGTGGTGACCGTCTGCGTGTTCGTGCCGTTCATGCTTATCTTTATGGGCGAGAAGTGGCGCTGGGACTACCTCTGGGCCTTCATCTGCATGGTCGGGGCGGTGTATTTCGTCAACCGCGCGAGGCTGTAGACGGCGGCCTGCGCACAAGATCCAAACCTCAGGAAAGGAGACAAGCCGATGATGACGAAAAAGGAAATGCACGACGAGTTCTGGATGCTTACCAAGGGGATCCTGCAGGATTCGAAGGTCGACACGATTGAGGCCGCCGTGGTGAAGCGCTGGCTTGAGGAGCACCAGACTGGCAACGAGTTCGGGCTTCTCATCGGTAAGCTCTCGAAGATGCTGTCCGACACCTACATCGACCGCTTCGAGTCCAAGGAAATCATAGACCTCCTGGGCCACACGCTTAAGCAGCTGCGTGCCGAGTGAAAGGAGAAGCCCCATGAACCTCGTGGAAAGAATCAAGGCGAAGGCGCGCGCCAACGTCAAGCGCATCGTGCTGCCCGAAGGCGACGAGCCGCGCACCATCGCCGCGGCCAAGATTGTCGCAGGCGAGGGAATCGCCGAGCCGATCCTGCTTACCAGGGAGCAGGTAGAGGCGCCGTCCAACCAGGCGAGGCTCGCCGCCTACGCTGCCGCGCTCTACGAGCTTCGCAAGGCAAAGGGCCTCACCGAAGAGGCGGCCGCCAGGCTCGCGTCGGATCCGATGTACTACGGCATGATGATGGTGAAGCAGGGCGACGCCGACGGGCTGGTCTCCGGCGCCGTCCACTCGACCGGCGACATGCTCCGCCCCGCGCTGCAGATCATCAAGACCGCGCCCGGCATGAAGCTCGTCTCGTCGAGCTTCCTCATGGAGTGCCCCGACCGCTCGCTGGGTGACGACGGGTTGCTCGTCTATGCCGACTGCGTGGTCAACCCCTGCCCGACGGCGGAGGAGCTGGCGCACATCGCGATCGCCTCCGCGGAAACGGCGCGGACGCTCTGCGGCATCGCCGAGCCGCGCGTCGCGCTGCTTTCCTTCTCCACGAAGGGGAGCGCCAGCCACGCGCTTGTCGACAAGGTGCGGGAGGCGACGGAGATCGCGCATTCACTGGCGCCGAACCTCGCGCTCGACGGCGAGCTCCAGTTCGACGCGGCCATCGTGCCTTCGGTCGGCGCGCAGAAAGCCCCGGGAAGCGCCGTCGCTGGTCGCGCCAACGTCTTCGTCTTCCCCGACCTTCAGGCCGGCAACATCGGCTACAAGATCACCCAGCGCATCGGCAAGGCGTCCTGCTTCGCCGTGCTGCAGGGGTTGGCGAGCCCCTGCAACGACCTTTCCCGCGGCTGCTCGGTCGACGACATCGTCTCCACCGTCGCCGCCACCGCCGTGCAGGCCAGCAAGTAGGCTTAAAGGCCGTTTTGGGGCGGCGGGTTGCCTTGTGGCGGCGGATTTGCGTCTTGGGGCAGATTTTTGGTATAATTCACAAGTTATGGCGGATAATAAGAAATGGCTGAGGGCCCAGGCGGAGAAGGTGCGGGCGGTGGACTACATCGACCCAGCGCTCTACCGCAAGTACGGGGTCAAGCGGGGTTTGCGCGACGACAACGGCATCGGCGTGCTGGTGGGGCTTACCACCATCGGCAACGTCCACGGCTACGTGATGGACGAAGGCGAGCGCCGGGCGGTGCCCGGCGAGCTCTACTACCGCGGCATCAACGTGCAGGACATCGTGCAGGCCGACCGCCGCGAGCACCGCTTCGGCTACGAGGAGACGGCCTACCTGCTGCTTTTCGGCGAGCTGCCGACGGCGCGCGAGCTGGTGGACTGGAAGAACCGCATCGGCGCCCACCGCAAGCTTTCCGACGGCTTCAAGGAAAACGCGATCATGAAGCATCCGCCGAAGGACCTCATGAACGCGCTCGCCCGGGCGGTGCTTTTCGCCTACGCCTACGACTCCAGCGCCTCGCCCGACGACCTTTCGCTCGAGACCTGCCTTTCGCAGTCGATGGACTTGATCGGCGCGATGCCGACCATCGCCGCCTACGCCTACCAGGCGAAGTCCCACTACCACGACGGCGGCTCGCTGATGATCCGCAACCCCGACCCGGCGAAGTCGACGGCCGAGAACATCCTCATGCTCACGCGCGAGAACGGTCGCTACTCCCGGCTCGAGGCGGAGACGCTCGATCTCGCGCTCATCCTGCACGCCGAGCACGGCGGCGGCAACAACTCTTCGTTCACCACCCACGTCGTGACCTCGGCCCACTCCGACATCTACTCGTCGGTGGCGGCGTCGATCCTCTCCTTGAAGGGCTCGCGCCACGGTGGCGCCAACCTCCGGGTCATGCGGCAGATGGACGAGATCAAGGCCAACGTGAAGGACTGGCGCCGCGACGACGCGGTGGTCGAGTACTTGGAGCGCATCGCCGACCGCAAGGCGGGCGACGGCTCGGGCCTCATCTACGGCCTCGGCCACGCGGTGTACACGGTGTCCGACCCGCGCGCGCAGATGCTGAAGGCCAAGGCCGAGGCGCTCGCCAAGGAGAAGCACCGGATGGACGAGATGCGGCTGTTCGAGGCGGTGGAGGAGTTCGGCCCGGCGATCGTGCGCAAGCGCCACCCGCGCGCCGAGGACGTGTGCGCCAACGTCGACCTCTACTCCGGCTTCGTCTACGACATGCTCGGCGTTCCGAAGGACCTCTACACGCCGCTCTTCGCGGTCGCCCGCTGCGTCTCGTGGTGCGCGCACCGGATGGAGGAGCTGGTGAACAACGGGCCGATCATCCGCCCGGCGTACAAGCCGATCTTCCGTCCCCGCGTCTACGTTCCGCTCAAGGAACGCCGCTGAAGCGCGATGCCGGTCTACGTCTACGAGGCGAAGGATCAGGGGCGTTCGTGCGGACGCTGCCGCGGCGGCTTCGAGATCTCGCAGTCGATCCACGATCCGCGGCTCGAGCGCTGCCCGGACTGCGGTGCGCCGATCCTGCGGGTGATCCAGGCGCCGGGACTCGGGCACTCGAAGACCGATCTCAACTACCGCGCCAAGCGCGCCGGTTTCCATTCGCTCAAGCGCGTCGGACGCGGCGAATACGAGAAGATGTACTGAAACACGAAGGAGGATGAAAAAATGAACCTCGCCGAAGCCAAGCAGCGGCTCGCGGAATGCGGCCAGGAGCACGTGCTCGAATACTGGAAGGGTCTCTCGAAGGCGGAGCGCTCCGCGCTGCTCGCCCAGATTGCCACAATCGACCCGAAGGGCGTCAAGGCCTGCGCGGCGGCGCTCAGGGGCGGCGGCGCGGCGGCGGTCGACACCTCGCGCGGCCTCGCCCCGAAGGTGGCGGAGCTGAAGGGCGCGGCGCTTGCGCGCGCGGTCGCGGCGGGCGAGCGGGAGCTCAAGGCCGGGCGCGTCGCGGCGCTGCTCGTCGCCGGCGGCCAGGGCTCGCGCCTCGGCTACGACGGCCCCAAGGGCTGCTACTCGATCGGCCCCGTCACCGGCGCGCCGCTCTTCCACTTCCACGCGCGCAAGATCCTCGCGCGCTCGCGCCGCTACGGCCGGCCGATCCCGTTCTACGTGATGACGAGCGAGGCCAACAACGCGGCGACGGTGGAGTGCTTCCGCACGAACGGCTACTTCGGCCTCGACCCCAAGGACGTCTTCTTCTTCACCCAGGGCATGTGGCCTGGGATGACCAAGGACGGCAAGATCATCCTCGACGCGCCCGGCCACGTCTTCATGAGCCCGGACGGCCACGGCGGGCTCCTCGCCGCGCTGAAGCGCTCCGGCGCGCTCGACGACATGAAGCGCCGCGGCATCAAGTCGGTGTTCTTCTTCCAGGTCGACAACCCGCTTGTCGAGATCGCCGACCCGGCGTTCGTCGGCTACCATGTGCTCGAGCGGAGCGAGTACTCGCTCAAGCTCTGCGCCAAGCGCGACCCGTTCGAGAAGGTGGGCATGCCGATGCTCGTCGGCGGACGCTACCGCATGGTCGAGTACACCGAGATGACGAAGGAGCAGTGCCTGCGCAAG
>JAEIGA010000481.1_pt1 | contig 58968 bp, 89 predicted proteins | sample 9270691 | NCBI WGS metagenome assembly JAEIGA01 (sample SAMN17057246, study PRJNA624740) | gut metagenome | biome: biome; isolation source: fecal sample | host: Bos grunniens | place: China: Xizang | collected 2019 | reverse complement strand
TTAAATGAGATATAATTGAATAGAGAAATTTTAGAGATGAAATAAAAATAAAATCAGAAAAAAGAAAAATCTGAAAAATAAAATATTTCATCTCTAAAATATAAGAATCGGAGTTTTCAGATAATAAGATGAATTGAATTAAAAGAAATAATAAATAAGAATATTCAGAATAAGAAATAAGAAGAATTAATTGAATGAAAAGAATATATAATTTGAAATAAAAAGATAATGAGAATAAAAAAAATAATTCTGATAATTGAATTGATTATCTAATTCTTCTATCTATTCTGAATTTTCTGAAAATAATAAGAATTATTTCTTAGGGGCCATCAATTCATTGAATTATCTGAAAATTTTCTCCTCGGTACCTAAATAAACTCTGAGCTGTTTTTAGAAAGTATATAAGTGTTGTTGTTGTTGCTACGGTGTGTGTGTGTGTGCAATTAGACATAGAGATGTTGATTTGGAACCGACAATGGAAACTGACTGCTAGTAAATTTTTGAGATATTAAGAATCAATTTTTTAATAGCTATTATCTGGTAGAATTAATAGGTATTAAATTATTGATTGTTTATAGTCTAATATATTAATATAATATATATTATATATAATATAAATATTATAATAAATATTTAATTTAGGTATTGACTATATTTTCTGTTATGATATAATAATGATAGGTTCGAGATTAGATTGTCTTGGACCTTTTGTTGTATCTTCACAGATATATCCAATAAAAGAAAGGAGGTATAACAAATGGCTAAGAAACGAACTAATAGAACTAGTAATGGAGTCTCTGTTGATGATTGGTTAACAGAAGACGGTTTATTGTTATTAGAGTCTTGGGCCAGAGATGGATATACATTAATTGACATTTCAAATAAGATTGGTGTTGATAATGATGTATTTTTAAGATGGAGAGATAAATATCCTGAGATTGCTAAAGCTGTTAGCAAAGGAAAAGAATTAGTTGATTATAAGGTTGAGAACGCCTTATTAAAATCTGCTCTCGGTTATAAAACTAAAGAGGTAAAGGTTACCACTACTATGAGATATGGTAAGGTAGTAGAAACCATTAAGGAAACAACAGATAAAGAAGTTGCTCCTAATGTGTCTGCTATTCAGATGTGGTTGTATAACCGACAGAAAGAAAAGTGGAGAAATATGAATGCCGCTAAAAATGTCTTTGATGATATGGAAGAAGATAGCACAATTGAAATCACAGTTACTCGAGCTAGTAAGAATGAAACCACTAATGGTTCAGCACCTAGTCATGACGAGGAAGATGAAGATTTTGTTGTAGGCGATGAAACTATCAATATCAGAAAAAAGACAGATGATGAGGTAAAAAAAGAAAAGAAAGCTAAGAAGGCTAAGAAAGAAAAAGAAAAAGCTACTACATATGTAGAAGAGGAAGAAGAAGATTTGGATGAGTGGCCTGAGGATTGGGAAGATGAAGACGAATAAATAAAATAGGATGGTAAATAGGTATGAAGATAACTAAGAAAGTTAGTCCCGCATTTGAAGACTTTTTATTCAATTGGGATTATGAACAATATTTACTAATCGGTGGATATGGTTCAGGTAAATCATACCACATAGCTTTTAAGATAATACTTAAGTTATTAAATGAAAAGCGAAAGGCATTAGTAGTTCGTCAGGTATACGATACAATATATGAAAGTTGCTACGATTTGATTTGCGAGATTTTAGATGATATGAATTTGTTGGCTGTAGATTTCAATGAGTTCAAAAAACGAAAAGACAAATGTGTAGCACTTAAGTCCCCTTTGAGAATCAGGTTTCCAAATGGTAGTCAGATTATCTTCAAAGGTATGGATAAACCAGAAAAGGTAAAATCAGTAAACGGTGTTAGTATAGTATGGATGGAAGAGTGTTCAGAGATAAGCCTTGAAGCATACAATGAGTTGTTAGGACGTATTCGTACTCCTGATGTTAGTATGCATTTCATTCTAAGCTGTAATCCAATCTCAAAAGAGAATTGGGTATACTCCCGTTTCTTTGTTAAGGATATTGAAGGTACTGGTCGTCAGTTAGTTATTATGGATGAAGAGAAGTTCTATGAGAAGAAATGTATCATTAAGAATGGTATCTACTATCATCACTCAGTACCTACAGATAATCCTTGGTTACCTTGGCAGTATCTAAGAAGATTAGATGACTTAAAGAATTATGATTATCCATTATACATGGTAGCTCGTTTTGGTAGATTTGGTGCTACAGGTACAAGAGTATTCCCTCAGTTTGTTGTTGCTAATAAGACAATGAACTTCAAACAACGAGTCATGGATTTAGGAGTAGAGAATATGTACTTCGGATTTGACTTTGGATTTGAAGAAAGTTTCAATGCTGTATTATCTATGTCTGTAGATGTAGAGAATGGATTCTTATACATATGGGATGAGATATACGTCAATAAACTGACAGACTCACAGATGGCCCGTAGACCTGACATGCAGTCCCTTAAAGATAGACTTGATAAATATTACCAAGAAGGATATAATAAGGTGATAGTGGCCGATAATGAAGACCCTAAGGCCATACAATATTATCGTCAAATGGGATATTTGATGAGGCCTTGTAGAACTAAGTTCAATGGTTCTCGATTATCTAACACTAGAAAGATAAAAAGATTTAGAAAGATAATCTGTTCACCTAAGTGTAAGAATACAATCAAGGAGTTAAAGGACTTGAGTTATCAGAAAGATAGTAATGGTAAAACAATTTATGATAAGTTTAATATTGACCCACATAGTTTATCAGCTATCTGGTATGCTTTAGATACTGTTACAGTGGCAGATGTTAAACTTAAAGATTTCCACTCTAAGAAAGGAGGTTATGGAGTCTATGAAGAATAATAAAATTGATTGGAAAAGGAAATTAACGAGTAGAAAGTTTTGGGCTGCTGTAGCCTTATTCGTTTCAGGTATATTAACTGCTACTGGTCATGATGAAAACCATGTTGTTTATGGTTTGATTATGCAGGGAGCAGCAGTTGTAGCTTATATAATTGGAGAGGGTCTCGCTGATAGTGCTAACTATGAGGAGAATAATTATTATGTAAGTGATATTGAGGAGGATTAGTATGGGATATTTTAGAGAAGTGGTATTGAAAAATGCCGAAGATTGGTTGGGAAAGAAATCAACCAATAAGAGTAATCAGGTAATCCTCAATACATATAATGTTCATAAACCTTTACCTAGGGGATATAAGGTTAAGGCAACAGATAATTGGTGTGCTACTTTTGCTTCAGCAGTATTCATCAGGTCTAACTATGATGATATTTTCCCAATTGAATGTAGTTGTGGTAAAATGATTGAATTAGCCAAGAAGATGGGTATTTGGATTGAGGCTGATAACTACATTCCTCATATCGGTGATTGTTTATTATATGATTGGGATGATAACGGTAAAGGTGATAATACAGGTTGGCCTGACCATATCGGTATTGTAACTTATGTTAACCAGAGTTCAGGTTATATTGTAGTGATTGAAGGTAATTATAGTAAGTCTGTAAAGAAAAGAACTATCTGTATCAATGGCAAATATATCAGAGGTTATATTACTCCAAAGTTTACAGCCTACTCAGAGGAGACAACTCCTACTACAGCACCAGTTCTTACTGGTAAATCAATCAATACAGTAGCTCACGAAGTAATAGCTGGTCAGTGGGGTTCAGGTGCCAAGAGACAGCAGAGACTTGCTTCAGCTGGTTATGATTATAAGAAGGTACAGGAAGAGGTCAATAGGATTCTAAATACACCTAAGTCAAATGCTCAGGTTGTAGAATCAGGTGTTAAACCAACCAATATTGATACTTCTGTTGCAGATACATATGAGACCACAGCTAATCTGTATGTTAGAGAGGCAGCAGGTACAAATAAGAAGATGCTTGTTAAAGCACCTAAGGGAACCAAAGCTACCTGCAATGGTACATTCTCTACCTATGGTGGTGTGAGATGGTTCTATATAACTGTTGTTGTTAATGGAAAAACATATACAGGCTATAGTCATTCAGGTTATCTTAAAAGGAGGGCATAGTAAACTATGAGAGATATAAGTGAAGAGGAAAAGGTCCTACTTGCTGAAGAAAATCCTGATATGCTCATTTCATACAATAAGATACCTTATGCTTTAATTAGACAGGAAGTAAAGGAAAATACAGAAGAGTGTTTAGAAGAATTTTCTGATATTTGTAGATACTATAAGATTTACAAAAAGGGTAAGGCATTTACAGTTGAAGGAGCTAACGGTGATTATATTCCAGCTAGTTTGAAATTTAAGATGTGTAAGACTTTGGTTGATAAGGAAGCCAGGTTCCTCTTTGCTGAGAGACCTGATATCAATATAGAACCAAAGGGTGACTTAGGTCAGGTTACAGAAGATGCCAAAAATAATTTGGTTATTATGAATGACCTATTACAGACTGTACTTACAAGTAATAAGTTTGAAGATATTCTTGTAAAAGCAGCTAAAGATTGTTTCATAGGAAAGAGAGTAGCTTGTCTTGTTAATTTTAATGTAGAAGACGGCATTACAATTACATTTTTACCAAGCTTACAGTTTATCTATGAGACAAAACCAGGTAATCCAAATATACTTACTAGGTTTGTATGTTGGATGGTTACAAAAGAGAGTAGAAATCTTTCAGAAAAGAGGATATTCAAAAAGACTTTTACACTGGAAGATGATGGATTTGCTTGGTTAGAAGAGAATGTTTATAATGGTGCTGGTGAATTGGTAGAAGAGGTTTCTAAAAAGCAACCTACATTACTTAAATTCATTCCAGCAGCTATCATATTAAATGATGGTTTATCAGGTGAGATTTTAGGTGAATCAGAAGTAGAACTTTTGATGTATGATGAGGAATGGTATTCTAAACTTTCTAATGCTGATAATGATGCTCAGAGAAAGTCAATGAATCCTACAAAGTATACAGTTGATATGGAAGGTAATTCTACAAAGGATTTATCAACCGCTGCTGGTGCTTATTGGGATTTAGGTTCAGACCAGAACTTAGAGAATCCAAAACCTATGGTTGGTTTATTGGAACCTCAGATGCATTATAGTGAGGCTCTTAAAACAACACTTGATAGAATAAAGACAACTGCATATGAGCAGGTAGATGTTCCTAATATCACAAACGAGAGCTTGATTGGTATGATTACTTCAGGTAAAGCTCTTAAAGCTATCTATTGGCCATTGATAGTTAGATGTAAGGAAAAGATGAAAGTTTGGGGACCTGCTTTATCTGCTATGTCACAGATTATCATTGAAGGTTCAATGGTATATCCTGATTGTATAAAGAAGTATACTAATGATATTGTTAAGCCGGTGGCATATGAGATATCAGTAGAACAGAATACTCCTTTACCAGAGGATGAGAATGAAGAAAAGACAATTAATCTTGCTGAAGTCGAAGCATTTGTTATGTCTAAGAAGTCATATATGAAACGTTGGTATAACTTAACCGACCAGGAAGTAGATGATGAATTAAAACAGATTGCAACTGAAAGAGAGATACTTGAAGATAGTGCCATGGGATTGAATAATGGATTCAATGGAGACAATCAGATAATATCAATGGATTCAGAAGACTTCAGTTTAGCAGGTAAGAATGCGGTTAGGTCTGATGGAACTGATGAGATGGGAAATAATGAACCAACTGACCAGTCACCAGAGATTACAGGTGATATAAATGATGTTGTTAGTTCATTTAACAGACAGAATGAGAAAGCTAGAAATCTAAATGCTTCACAGACTACTAGCTTGATTAGAATCATCACTCAGTATAAGAATGGTGCTCTTACATTATCTCAGGCTGTTAGTATTATGGCATCTATGGGATTAGATGAAGAGTATGCTAGAAAGCTACTCAAAGAGGAAAAAGAGGTGTAGCCTATGCCTTATAATATGAAAGATGCTAAAAAGGCTAGAGATGAGTTGACTGTTAGACAGGAAAGAAGTATTAGAAAAGTATATAATGAGTGGGCTAGAGAAGCTAGAGATGAAGCCAAGAGGTTGACAAGAACTGTTGGCAAGATAGATGAAGCAAGAGCTGCTACAGAACTTTATTATCAGCTTAGGACTGCCAGTAAGCAGATAACCTCTGAGATTAACAAAGAGGTAGAGAAAAACATTTCCTCTATGGGTTCTGTAGTAGCTAATGTAAATAAACAATGGTTACATCAGTTAGGATTTACAGAAGAATCAATAAATAGAAAGTTTAATCCATCAAAAGATATGGCTATCAGAAGTATATTAACAGGTAATCTGTATGATAATAAGATGCCATTGAGTGATAGGATATGGAATAGTACAGAGTCAAATCTGAAAGATATAAACACTATTGTTTCAAAAGGAATCTTAACTAATCAATCTGTGAATGAAATAGCACTTCAATTAGAAAAGTATTTGAATCCATCTAAGAATTTAGGTTGGAAAACTCAGATAATTGAAAAAGATGGTGTTAAAAGATTATACCATATACGAAATAGAAAAGCTGATTGGAGAGCTCAGAGATTAGCTAGAACAATGCTTCAACATTCATATCAACAGACATTAGTAGCTATGACTAAAGATAATCCATTTGTAACTGGATATATTTGGCATGCTGCTGGTAATCATGCTTGTGAATTATGTCTCGATAGAGATGGTCAATTTTATACTGCTGAAGATTTACCATTAGACCATCCAAATGGTCAATGTGATTTTGAGGTGGCGATTGATGAACAAAAGGCAATGAGAAACTTGTCTGAGTTCTATGAGAATCCAATATATTATCCGGACATTCAGAGATTTACTGAGGGCCTGGATTATGAAGATTAGGGGACCTCTCCTGTGGTCCCTTGGTCTTTTATAAAGAGAATATTACAATGGCCGTCACGGATGAATATGGAAGACTGGTGATGGTGATAGATTTTATAAATTTGAAATAAAATCAAAAGAATATCAATAAAGTATTTGACTTTATCATAAAGTTATGATATAATAAAAAAGGAGTTGAGAGAATGTCAGACAATAATGGAATGATTCAATCAGTTGAATGTTTCAAGTGTAAAGAGAAGTTTACTGTATCAAAAGAAAACACAGTATTTGAGAAACAATATAAAGGTAAAAATGGACAAACAATATTTATAACATATTTCGATTGTCCAAAGTGTCAAGAAAGACATTATGTTCAGATTGATAATAATTCAACTTTGGATATTAAGAAAGAAACAATGAAGATGTTTGCAGTGGTATCAGCAAAAAAGCTTGCTGGTAAATCAATCCCTAAACAACAGCTGAATAAGTTTGAAAAGCTTAGAAAGAAGTTATCTGATAGGCGTTTTGAACTTATGAATCAGTATAATGATGCTATAGTGACCGACACAGAAACCGGAGCTGATGTAGCCATTCATTTTACTGTTATGTAGCTGTATAGTATAAAGAATACCTAGTGTCAGTGGTTAGAATCTAAAAGTAAAAAGCAAATAAAGTTTTCAGAAGATTGCAATGTTGATTATCACCACGGATTATCGTGGATTATATTTGAAAGGAAAAATTAAAAGAATGAGAACAAAGAATCTTATGCCATTAAATCTACAGTTTTTTGCAGATGATAATGACAACACAAATGGTAATGATAACTCAGACCAGGCTGGTGGAAAAAACACATCTGGAGAGGGCGAAAATCAATCAGGTGCAGGAGACGGAGAAGGAGGTCAGGCCGGTACTCAGTCAACTGAGAAAACATTTACTCAGAAGCAGGTTACATCAATGATGGCCAAGGAGAAGAAGCAGGGTAAAGAGGCAGCTTTTAGAGAGCTTGGAATCGACCCAAACAATGCTCAGCAGATGGCTATGATTAAGGCTCTTATTGAGAGTCAGAAAACAGATGAACAGAAAACAATTGAACAGGCTGCTGAAAATGCAGCTAAGATTGCAGAGGCTGAACATAGAGCTTTGGTTGCTGAAGCAAAAGCAGAAGCAATGCAGCTTGGAATTAAGCCTGAGTTCGTAGATGATGCAGTAACAATTGCTTTATCAAAGGTAGATGATAATACAGACCTTAAGTCTGTTATCGGTGAGATGAAGACAAAGTATTCTGTATGGTTTGGTGATACAGTGCCCGAAGATAATAAAAATGCTACAGGCAAGACAGGCACTGGTTCTTCAATGAATAATAATGGTACAGGTGGTACTGGAAAGAAGGCTGCCGAAGGCCTCGGTGCTAGATTAGCCGCACAGAGAACTCAGGGACAGAAAAAGTCATTCTGGGATTAATCAAGGAGGTAAAGAGATGTTAAATTACGATGGTGTTAGAAAGTCAACTTACGGTGCACCAAAGCAGATTCTCGCTAACGTAGAATTTCAGGAGTCTGTAGGATGTAGAGTTCCTCAGGACCTCGGTACAGATGTTACTGGCGTTGGTAAGATTGCTAAGGCTGGTACACCAATTTATATTGATTTGAGTGTAAGAGATACACTTCCAGTTGCTGAACCAGGTAATGTTGAAGAGACAGCTACAGGTTCGGTTGTAACAGGTGCTGCTATCACAAAGGTAGAGGTTACAGCAGCTACATTTAAGACAGCAGTTTCAAATACAGCTGGTACTTATAAGTTCAAGGCTACAGTAGTGGCAGACCCTGCTTCAACTACTTGGAAGCTCGGCGATGACACAGTTAACCTTGCTACTTATGGTATTGAGGTTACAGGTACAGTAGCTGATGATGATGAGATTCAGGTAGTCTTTACAGCTTCAGGTACAGTTACAGCAAATGCTATGTTACTTCACGATGTAAATGTAACAGAGGGTACAAAGAACGGAACAGCTCTTATTTGGGGCTTTGTTAATTATGACCGTCTTGAGGCAGACGTTCAGGAACTCGTTTCTATCGGTATCAATTCTGTAGGTAACATTACAGTCCTTAGAGGATAAAGGAGGTACGAAATGACAATTTTTGATTTAATGCAGAGCGACCAGATTGTTGCTTATTGGGAAGCTTTACTTCAGGATGAAGCTCCATATCCTTGTGAGGAGTTGTTCCCTGATGATAAGAAGAGAGGTCTTTCATTAAAGTGGATTAAGGGTGCTAAGGGTCTTCCAGTAGTACTTAAGACATCAGCATTTGATGCTGCTGCAATCCCAAGACCACGTATCGGTTTCGAGAAGTTAAGCACAGAGATGCCATACTTCAAGGAATCATCATACATTGATGAAGAGTTACGTCAGGAACTTAATATGGTTCTTGAGACAGGTAACCAGGCATACATTGATTCTGTTATGAAGAACATCTTTGATGATGAGATGAGACTTCTTCGTGGTGCTCGTGCATCTCGTGAGAGAATGCGTATGCAGGCACTTACAACAGGTATCATTGCTATGACATCTAATGGTCAGTCATTTACTTATGATTATGGTATTCCTGAGAATCATAAGGTTACTGTAGGAGTTAGCTGGTCTGACACTACAAACTCTGACCCAATCGCTGATATTCGTGCTTTGAAGAAGCTTATCAGAGATGAGACAGGTGTTGATTGTACAAGAGCTATGTGTGATTCACAGACACTTGAGTACATTATGAATAATAAGAAGATTCAGACTCAGATTTTTGCTCTTCGTTCTAACGTAGGACAGATTACTGAGGATGAGGCTATTTCTTATGTTGAGGCTCGTACAAAGGTTCGTATTAGAACCAATGATAAGAGATATGTTGATGAGGCAGACCAGACACAGTCATTTATGCCAGCTGATACATTTGTAATGTTCCCAGCAGGTACTCTCGGTAAGACATGGTTTGGTACAACTCCTCAGGAGTCAGACCTTCTTACTTCAAATGCAGCAAACGTTTCAATTACTGAGACAGGTGTTGCTGTTACTACAGCACAGAAGGTTGACCCTGTACAGGTTGAGACAATTGTTTCTATGATTTGTCTCCCATCATTCGAGGGTGCTAACCATGTTGGTATTCTTGATGTAATCAAGGGCAATTAATAAAAGAAATCCAGCAGGGGGTCAGTCTAACTGGCCTCCTTATACTGGTTTGAAAGGAGAAAATAGAAATGGCAATGGTTAGAATTACAAATGGTGACGTAACATCTCGTGTACCATACAGTGCCTATATTTCATTGTATAGAAGAATAGGTTTTACTATTGTTGATGAAACTCAGGATGCTGAGAAGCCTAAGCAGAATGTTGATGCTCCAAAGCCTGTTCCTAAAAAGGAACCAGAACTTGAAGATGAGCAGGAGACTGCATCACAGTCTGATGTACCAGATGCAGATGATACTTCAAATGAGGATGAGGAGTTTTTGAAAGATATCCTTGAGAAGCCATTATCTCAGTGGTCAAAGGATGAGCTTCAGAGATTTGTAAAAATCAATGAGATTGATATTTCAGGTGTTACAAAGACAAGCGAGGTTCGTTCACTTGTTAAGGGATATCTTGATGAGATTGAAAAGGCCAGAGCAGCAGCTGAGTAATAATGAGGTGCCATTATGACAGATAAAGAACGTATTTATAAAGAGATACGAGAAGAGCAGAGTCCTTATTTTGAAGAGGGTGACATTGAGTATTACCTTGAAAAGAATCATGGTGATGTAAATGCAACAATTTACGAGATGCTAATAATTAAATCTGAGGACTCATCTTTATCATTGTCAGGTGTTAATACAACTGATACCTCAGGATATTTTAAAAGATTAGCATCTAGGTACAAACCATTTCATTCAGGTAATCTCATAGGAGGTTAGCTATGATTAATAACAGGTTTGTATTATATCAAGTAAAAAGAGAAATAAAAAGGAACGGCAGACAAATGTCTTTCCTAAGAAGTAAAATAAACGAGTATGGAGAACCAACTGATGAAAAAGAAATAGTTTGTACCTATAAAGGATTATTTCACGAACACAATCCACATATGTTAGACAGTTATAAGATTATGACAGGTCAGACATTAGGTTGGTATACAGGTGAAAAATATCCACAATTGATGGTCACCTATGAAGACTTTTGGTTTGATAAGAAAATCACCAATGAAGAAGGTGAGACAGAAATTATTAAAGATAGTGTACAAGTTGGAGATGAGGTAATTTGGAATGGTAGATTGATTAGAGTTACTGGTATCTCAAATGTAGAAGAATGGAACCTCTTGTATGATATTTCTTTTGAGGAGGTGGAAGATGGGAAGGCTACAGGGAAGCCGGAGCAGTAGTTCTGGCAAAACTACAGTTAATTTAAGATTTAGAAAAAATAATGGTATAGTTTTAGGTCTGAATGCTGTGAATGAGAGAGCTCCTATAAATCTTCAAAAGTATATGGAAAGAAAAGCTGTAGAAGCTGAACAATATATGAAGATGAGACATCCTTGGAAAAATAGAACTTACAGAGCTGAAAATGGTTTGAATGCTAAAGTCGCTCTTGAAAGAAATATGAAAAAGGTTAGAATGTCTTTGAATCACAGTGATATAGTTTGGCCTTGGTACGGTTATTATCTTGAATATGGAAATAGAAGACAGAGGGCTTATCCAATTTTGGGACCGACACAAAGAGAGTTTGGCCCAAGACTTCTTAATGAATTGAATTTATCAGAACTCTATAGGTTTACAGGTAATCCAAAGGTATAGGAGGTGTGTAATGGCTATCAAACCAACTGAGTTTGATTTTAAAGACTCTAGGTGGCAGGATTTATATACACACCTTAAGAATAAAGGTTATAATGTATATGAACCTGCTCAACATCCACAAGAATGTACAAAACCATATCTTGTAGTAAAGAATGATGGAGCAAATAAACATACTGTTTTTAGTTCTACTAGAGAGCAGTATACGATTTATATTTGTGTTCCAAGAAATAAGTATAGTGAGCTAGAGCCTTTAGTTCAAAGTGTAAAGAAAGACATGAAAGAGTTATACCCAATGTTTATGCAGTATGATAATTTGACGTTACCATCTTTTTATGATGATACAGTTAAAGCTCATTATGCTACACTTGAGTATGAGAATTATAAGAAGATTGAATTTATGTAAGGAGGTTGACAATGGTTAAGAAGTCAAGAAATGAAATCCCTACAATTGATGTCAATCTGGTAACCATCACTACCAAAGCAGGTAAGGAGTTTGGTTTTGATACTTCAAATCAGATTGAGGTAGCAGTACAGACAGAAGATACTGACTCTGTAAAGCTCGTTATTAAGGGAATTTTAAGAGCACAGAAACCAAAGGAGTCTACAATCACAGGACATGAGATTACATTACATGATAATGTATTTAATCCTGAGTTGGTTAAAGTTCTCCAGGGTGGAAAGGTATATTATTTCCAGGATGCTGAAAAGACTACAATGTCTGAGAATGAAACATCATTTGGATTTGCTAAGTATACTCCACCTGTAGCTGGTTCAGCTGATAAGGGTGAAGTATTTACTCTTAATGCTTATTCAGCTATTTATAATGCAGCTGGTGTAATCACCGGTTATGAAAAGACAATGTATCCTAACTGTCAGGGTGTTCCAGTAGCATTCAATTCAGAAGATGGTTCATTCAGAGCTCCTGAGTATACCATCAATTCTGCACCAGATATTGGTGAGTCTCCTTATGAGATTGAATGGGTACCAGAGCTTCCAGTTCTTGATGACCCAGATGCAGTTCATGTAACAGGTGTAGAGGTACTTCCAGCTACAGCTACAATTTATGTAGGTGGAACAACTCAGCTCTCTGTAAATATTGACCCTGCATTAGCAACAGATAAGACAGTTGCTTGGTCTACAAATAACGAGGCAATCGCTATTGTAGGTGAGACAGGTCTCGTAACAGCAGTTGGTGTAGGTACAGCTGAGATTACAGCTACTACAAATGATGGTGGATATACTGATACAGCTGAAGTTACAGTTCAGGCTAAGGAAGAGGTTACAGTTTCAGGAACAGCTGATACAACAACTTATGATGCAGGTTCAGTAGAAACTCAGACATTTGATGCTTCAGCAATGTTTACAACTGACCCAGCTTCTGGTATCGGTGCTATCACATATGCTATTACAGCAGGTGATAATGTAGCTACAATTGATGCTTCTACTGGTCTTGTTACATTAACAGGTACTGGTGAAATCACAATTACAGCTACAGTAGCAGAAACAGCTACAACTCAGGCTGCATCAGGTACAGCAGTACTTACAATTAATGCAGCTTAAGGTTTGACAAAGTAAAATAAAAAAAATGATAAGATGAGATTAGCTGGCTGGTAGAGTAATCTATTAGTCAGCTTATCTTGTATTTAAAGTAAAATTGAAAAGGATAAATGGTGAATGATATGACATATACACGTGAAGGTTTAGAGGCTATGGGAATGAATGAGCTTCAGATAGCAGCTATTTTAAATAATCAGAAACAGGATTTACAGGAAGAGGGTGAGAAAGCTATTGCTGAAGCTCCAGTTCCTAAGAGAGAGTATACAGAGAGTGATATTACAAGTATTGCTGATATTACAAAGTATACAGCTGGTTCGATTGTTAGGTTACCAGATTTTGCTGATGGTCAGGAATTTATTGCTAAATTAAAAAGACCATCAATGATTGGGTTGATGAAGTCAGGAAAGATACCTAATAGTTTATTAAAGCAGGCTACTCAATTATTTAAGTCTGGAGCAGCTTCATTAGGTAAAGATACATCTCTTGATGATTTATATGATATCATGGATATTATAATTGATGAGGCTATGGTTCAGCCTACATATAAAGAAATAAAGGATGCAGGTATAACTTTAGCAGATGACCAGATTATGGCTATCTTTAGTTATACTCAGAATGGTATAAAAGCACTCGAACGATTTCGTTAGTTCAGAAGAGATATTAAATGTAATTGCAATGTCTAAACTATATAAAGCTAGACCTAGTGAATTAATGGGAATAGTCGATGTTTATACAGCCTTTTGTTTTGACGAAGCTTGTGCTTATATAACTTCAAAAATAAAACAAGGTGAAGAACCGGTGTTCGTAGCCAAGGAAAATAAGAGTTTAGAAAAACCACATTATAGTTCTTTGAAAGATATGTATTCTGCTATGGGATATAAGAATGGAAGTTATAAGAAAGCTGTTGAATAGTCAGAAAGGAGGTAATACAAGTGGCAATACCAGTAGGAACCGCGGTAGGTTATTTGGACCTAGATTATTCAAGTTTTAGTAAGAAATTAGATACAGCTGTATCAGAAGCAAATAGTTTATCAGGTAAGTTTGCTGATACCATAGGTTCTGGTTTGACTACAATTGGTGATAAGATATCATCAGTTGGTACAAAGTTAACTACAAGTATTTCAGTTCCTTTAGGATTAGCGATGGCTTCAGCTGTTAAGTTTGGTGCAGAGTTTGATAACAGTATGTCGGCTGTAAAAGCTGTAACTGGTGCTACAGAAGAAGATTTTCAATTAATGAGAGATGCTGCTATTGACTGGGGTGAGAAAACAGTCTATACTGCTTCAGAAGCTTCAGATGCTTTGTACTACATGGGATTAGCTGGTTGGGATGCTAATGACTCAGTACGAGCTTTAGGTCCAGTACTTAGTTTAGCAGCAGCAGGTAATCTTGAATTAGGTAGAACATCAGATATTGTAACAGATGCTATGACAGCTTTACAAATGGAAGCTGATGAATATACAAATGGAGTTGCTAATGCAGAACATTTTACAAATGTATTAGCAGCTGCAATGGCTAATTCAAATACAGATGTAGACCAGATGGGTGAGGCGTTTAAGTATGTAGCTCCTCTGGCTGGTTCATTAGGATATAGTGCAGAAGATTTGGCTTTAGCTTTAGGTAATATGGCTAATGTAGGTGTTAAGGCTTCACAAGCTGGTACAGGTTTAAGACAGGCTTTGAAGAATTTGATTACACCAGCTAATGATACAGCTGCTGCATTAATGGATGAATTAGGAATTAGCTTATTTGATACACAAGGAAATGCTTTAGAGTTTAAGGATGTATTAGATAATTTAAGAGAAGTATTTGGTGGAGTAGAAGTAGATATTGGTGAGATGTCAGAAGTGCTTGAGAAAGATGGCGAAGAAGCTCTTATGGGTTATGTAGATGGTCTTGAATTAACAATGTCAGACCAAGAGAAGTTAAGAGATATTGTACAGATATTTGGAACAAGAGCTCTTCCTGGTGTTTTAGGTATTATAAATGCTACAGAAGAAAAATATAATGATTTAGCAGACTCTATTTATGGTTCAGATAAAGCCTTTGTAAAATTTGGTGATGAATTAATGACTTACGAAGAGGCTATATCTCAGTTTGGTGAAGAATTAGTTAATACTTCTAAAGATTTTGAGGTATTAGGATATGCCGAAGGTATGGCTCAGGTACAGATGGATAATTTACAAGGTGATTGGGTTAAGTTCCAGTCTGCTTTAGGTACAACCAAGATAGAAGTAACAGATTTGGTTAAAGGTGCATTAAGAGAATTAGTTCAGAAACTTACAGAATTAGTTCAGTGGTTTAATAACTTAGATGATGAGCAGCAGAAGAACATTTTAAAGTGGGCCGGTATAATAGCAGCTATTGGTCCTGCTTTATTAGTCTTTGGTAAGATAATATCTGGTGTTGGAAAGATGATAACTGCTTTCAATACAATAGGTGGAGCAATAACCAAATTAAAAGTAGGATTTGGTATGTTAGGAAATCTTGTTGGAGGAGATACATTTGGTGCCTTTTATAATTTGTTTAAAGTTGCAGGTCCATTACAAGGAACATTAACTTTATTAAAAGCAGCCATTTCAGCTTTACTTAGTCCAGTTGGTATAGTGGTAGTTATAGTAGCTGCATTAACAGCTGCATTTATTCATCTGATGAAAACCAATGAAGACTTTAGAAATAGGATATTTGAAATTTGGAATAGTGTTAAAGCTAAGTTTGAAGAAGCTGGTCAGAAGATATTAAATGCTATAAACGCTATTGGATTTGATTTCACCAGTATCAAAGAAGCATTATCAGCAGGATTTGATTGGTTCTGTAATGCTGTTGCTCCATTATTAATTGGTATTATTGAAGGTATAGGAAAAACTATTGGTTCAATAATAGATATAGTAACAGGTGTATTTGAGATAATTGGTGGATTATTCCAAGGCTTTAGAGATGGTGATTGGTCATTGTTCAAACAAGGCTTAGAAGATTTCTTTGGTGGATTATTTAATTTATTCACCATGCCATTCCAAGCTGCATTTATGGTTATAACAGAATATCTTACAGCATTTGGTACAAGTTGGACAGAGATATGGAATGGAATAGTAAATTTCTTTACTGGTATAGGTGATAGTATTTCACAGACAGTAGAGAATATTCATACAGTTATAACAGATTTTATAGATGGATTAATAAATGGCTTTTTAAATTTCCATACAAATCTGTGGAATAATATAGCTGTTTTCTTCTATGATTTAGTAATGAAGGTTATTCATTTCTTTAATGACTTACATAATTCATGGGAAGAGTTTAAGAGTAGTATTAAACAAAAGATAATTGAGTTTATCATTGAAGTTGTTACAAGAATAGTAGAGTTTATGATATCTATTAAAACAAAAGTAGATGAGATGAAAGAGTCGGTTATTGATAAATTTAATACACTCAAGACAAAAGTAATTAATACTGTAACAGATTTTAAGAATAAGGTTGTTTCTAAGTATGAAGAAATTAAAACCAATCTTATTACAATAGTAACCAATATAAGAGATGGTCTTGTTAATAAATTTAATGAGATGAAAACTAAGTTGATTACTATTGTTACAAATATCAAGAATGGTATTATCAATGTATTCAATGGAATTAAAGAAAAGTTTATGGAAATTGGTAAGAACATTGTTGATGGTATCTGGGAAGGTATTAATAGTGGTTGGCAGTGGCTGAAAGATAAGGTAAAAGATTTAGCTAGTAGTTTACTTGATGCTGCTAAATCAGCATTAGGTATTGAGTCACCATCTAAAGCATTTAGAGATGACTTTGGTTATTGGTTACCACTTGGAGCTGCAGAAGGTGTTGAAGATGCAATGCCTAAAGCAGTAGATGAAATACAGGATGCTTTTGATAAAGGATTATCTCAGATTGATGGTGAGGTAGATATAACAACTTCTACTACTAGTGCTATTGATGTAGTTCAAGAAGCTATCAATGATGTGACTGTTTGGTTTGAGTCAACAGAGGAAAGACTCAGAGAGATAGTTCAAATGATGAGAGATGATTTGTTAGATTTAATCTCTATCAAGGATATGTTAGTAACTCCTGAGGGAATAATCATTGAGACAACTACAACTAAACCAACAGATAGTCTTGATGTAAACAATTATATGGGAGAAGATAGTACAAGTAAAGGTACAGTTGTTAATAACTACAACTATACATTTAATTCTCCTAAGGCTATTGATGAGATTGAAGCTTCAAGACAGTTAAAGAACACTCAAAGAGATTTGTCAGAGGGATTTTAAAAGGAGAGAGCGATGGTAGAGAATGTATTATTAAAAAATTTAACTACGTTAGCTCTACTTGAGCTCGACGTAATTGAAACTCCATATTTTGTTTTAGATACGGTTGATTGGGGGCAGGTAGGTGCCTCCCATCATTCGTATAAATATGTTAATCAGGTCGGTGTAACTATTGTAAGTACTTCTCTTGAAACTAGAGATGTATCTATCGTTGGCTGGATTATTGGTGAGAATGAGCAGGCGATGGAGGCTAGAAAGAAAATTCTTAATAGATTTGTAAATCCACAACAGATTATAAATCTAAAGTATAAAGACCATAATTTAGATTTCAAGCCTACTAAGTCAGTTCAGTATACAGCTAATATAAAAGATAATAATGAGGTTGTATGTAAGTTTAAAATATCAGGTTTAGCTGCTGACCCATTATTTAAGGATAATAAAGAAACCTTAAGAACAGGTGCTGTTGTTCATGGATTTTTCCATTTTCCAATGATGATAGATATAATTGATAATGGTTATAAGACTCTGATGTTTGGTTATAAAGAACCAAGTTTATTAATTGGAGTTTATAATAAAGGAGATGTAAAAACAGGATTTAGGTTGATATTTAAAGCTAAAGGTACTGTTGTTAATCCTAGTTTAATAGATGTAAATACTCAACAGTATATTAAGATTAATAAAACGTTGGTAGATGAAGAACAGGTAATTATAAACACTGTAACCGGTAATAAGAGAATTACTGGTATATTAAATGGTGTAGAAAGTAATTACTATAAGTACAAAGATTTGAGAAGTACATGGTTAGAGCTCCAGGTTGGAGATAATGTATATGGCTTTGATGCTGATGATGGAATAGATAACTTAGAAGTTTATATCTATTTCAGTAACAGGTTCTTGGAGGTAGAGGGATGTTATTAGAAAAGAATTTACAATTAACTATCTTTCATCTCGATAATAACGGTATTGAAGCCTTGGGAGATTTAACACAATATACAAGTATTAAATGGCCTAGTTCATTTATAGGTACAGCAAGCTTTGAAATATGGGCACCTATAAATGATGAGAACTCAGAGTATTTTAAAAAGGGTCATATAGTATGGAGTAATACAGAGATTGCAGGCGTCATTGAATGTGTTAAATCTGATGTTGATGAAGATGGTAATAAATCTTTTGATGTTAAAGGAAAGACATTAGAAAGATATTTGATGGATAGAATTGTTTGGGGTACAGTTACTTATACAAATAAAAAGGCTAGTACAATAATGTATGATATAGTCAATAAACATTGCGTAAATCCTACTGACCCTAATAGAGTTATTCCATGGTTGATACTTGATACAGATGCTGAGATAGGAAATACAATAGATAGTTATCAGAAAACAGGTGGAACTGTTTATGATGCTATTTATAATATTGCTGTAGAAAGTGATATAGGTTTTACAATATATCCTGACCAAGATTTAAGAAGAATGGTTTTTACAGTAAGAAAGGGAGCTGATAGAACAATAGAGAATACTGAGGGTAATGACCCTGTGGTATTTGAAACAGCTTTACAAGATATTCTTAGTAGTTCATATTATACAAATAGTGAGGACTTAAAGAATGTAGCATTTGTTCAAGGTGAAGATACTGGTTCTGAAAGAAAATCAGTAGCAGTAGGTGAAACAACATCTGTAGGTTTAGATAGACGAGAATTATATGTAGATGCTAGAGATGTTCAATCTGAGGTCTATGATGAAGGAGGTCAATCGACCACTATACCAGATGCTGAGTACCTCCAAATGTTGGCGCAGAGAGGTTCTGAGAAATTAGCCGAATATATGACCATTGAAACTTTTGAAGCCCAAATAAGGCAATTTGGTGATGTTCAGTATGAGTATAATGATGACTTCTTTTTAGGAGACAAAGTAACAGTAATAGATAGTGAATTAGGTGTATCTGTATCTGCTAGAATATTATCAGTAGAAGAAGATATGTCAGATAAGTATGAGATAACTTTGAATTTTGGTTATTCATACCCTACAATACTTCAGAAAGCGAAAAGAGATTTAACATAGGAGGTAAAGTGAAATGGCACAGAATTGTGGATTTTTCAATGCCCAGTATCAAGATGGTGAATATGATAGAGTCTATAACGCAGAACAGTTTGCAGCCTATTTTGCTAGTTTTATTGGTACTGGTATTTTTGGAGACCAGATGGAAGAGCTACTTCCAATGGCTAGAACAGAAAACAATATGTCAGTAAATATATTATCTGGTAGAGCTTGGATAAATGGTTGGTGGTATGAGAATGATGAAACACTTAATCTTCCAATAGCTATAGCTGATGGTATATTAAACAGAAAAGATATAATTGTTCTTAGATGGGGTAATACAGAAAGAGATATGTGGTTACAGGTTATTCAAGGTGAACCAGCTATCGAAGCTGTAGCTCCTACTATTGAGAGAAGTGCAGATTATTTTGATTTAGAGTTATGTGAAGTAGATATTCCAGCTGGTACTACTAAGATAACTCAAGCGTTAATCCATGATACAAGATTAGATAATACTGTATGTGGATTTGCTTTTGCTATAGTAGACCAGATTGATACAACGGCTTTATATCTTCAGTTTAATGCTCAATTCAATACTTGGTTTGAAGCTTTAAAAGAACAGTTTGAAGGAGATGTTCCAGGCATATTACAGGCAGAGATTGATGCTATAACTCCTACTTATTTGTCTGAAACATTAACTGCTGGTAGTACTTCAGTTACATTTACAGGCTTACCTACTACTGGTAACCATGTAATTGATTTCTATACTTCAACAGGTATTAATTATTCAGCTATTAATGCAGCTGTATCAGGTCAGGTTACATTAACATTTGATGCCCAATCAACTAATGTAACTGTTTATTGTGAGATTAAGGAGGTGACATCCTAATGGGTAATTTCTTTAGAAGTGTATTAGGAGCAGCAGCTGCTTTATTACAGTCTAAATCTGTAACAGCTACTACATCTCAGCAAACTGTATTACCTGATAATGGTTATGATGGCTTAAGTCAGGTAACTGTAAATCCTCAGAGTCATTCAGGTACAGTTACCATATCAGCTAAATATGAAACTGGTAATGGGTATGATATGGGAGCTAATCATAGTAAAAGATATGTAAAGACTTCTGGTTTGATGGTTACTCCTACAGCAACTAAATCAATTACAGCAAATGGTAGTAATATTGATGTTACAAACTATGCAAAAGCCAATGTTAATGTAAGTGTAAGTGGTGTTACGGCTACAGTTATTAATTCAAAAGCTCAATTGGTAAGTAATATAACAATATATGACGCAATAGTTGGAGCTTATTATATTCTTGGTACAGATTATGGTTGGGGTGGTACTGGATGGGAATTTGTAGCTGAGATTCCCATTGTTTCAGCTGGTAGTTTTGGTGGTTGTATTCTTGCTAGAGCAACATCTACTACAGTTATTTTCACTCCTTATATGGACAACCCAAATAGAAAATTTGATGCAACATTGACTAGATTAAACATTTCACTTAGTTAATCACGTTATTAATGTATATGACCAACTAATCTTAGAGACCTGATACGATTCTACATTATATTTCTTAGGAGGACTTCAAAATAAATAGATGTTTATTCTATGTAAGAATAGCTTAATGAAATATGAAAAAGAAGTAGATTAAAGTTATTATAGGTTCGTAGAGCAATTTACCTGCCGTTGAAAGTGGTGTGACACTGATTGCATCCGTACATGAGTAGCATAGGCTAAAAGGTTGCTCTGCCAAAAGGCAATCAATTAAAGTTATCATTAAGTCGAGCTTAGAATTGGTTAATCTAAGAGAGTCGTAACCAGCCATGGGACAAAAACACGGATAGACTTTTTGATAAAGTATCATTGTGAGGTTATTATATGGCTTATGTAAAAGGACATTATGAATGCGATAGATGTGGTAAGAAAGTCACATCATCAGAACAAACCTTGTGTAAAACTTGTAATGAATGGTTGGAAAATTATGTCAAACGACATAAGAAACGGTAATCAATTAAAGTTATCTTTTATGGTCTAAAAACTTTTTAAAAAGTTTAAAAACCTCTTGACAGATAGAATGGTGTATGATATAATATTATATAGATTGAGAAAGGCAAACCAAGGTGAGACATAAACATAATAAAAGGAGTAGGCCACCTCCTAATCATTTCATAACATGGAACTAAGGAAATTAAACCGGTTATGAAATGGACATAATCGCTGACCAACAAAAGTTATTGGTTGATAATCTCTGGTGCCATCCTGAGTACTTGGGGTAAATGAGTATTGATTACTAACAGCCAGAGATTTTTAAAGGAGTTAAGTATGGCATTTATAAGGTATAACGAAAATCCTTTTAAGAATGATACAATAGATTGTGCTATAAGAGCTATATCTACATTCTTAGATATGGATTGGGATGATGTCTTTATAGATTTATGTGTTGAAGGTTTTATAAATAAAGATATGCCAAATAAAAACTATATTTGGGACCAATACTTAAAAAGAAAAGGATTAGAACAATATCTAGTTCCTAATACTTGTCCTGAATGTATTACAGTTGAGAGTTTTGCTAATACTCATCCAGTTGGTAAATATCTTTTAGGTACAGGTTCTCATGTAATAGCTATTCAAGATGGTAACTATTATGATACATGGGATAGTGGTAAAGAATTACCGTTATATTATTACAAGAAAGAGGTAAGTGATAATGATTAGTCACAATAGTCAGATTGGACAAAGTCAACAATATAGAAGTGCATCAAGATTAATTATAGCTAATGTCAATAATAAAGATGAGGCTATGATGTTCAATGTTCCAAAGGGTTATACGGCTTATTTATTTGAGTATAATAATCCTTTATTTTATGTAAAAGGTTGTGATGAATTTACAGGTCAAATATCATTCTTTGAGTATGAGTATAATGAGATTATTCATCAACCTGTACCAGACCCATCTAACTTTGTTACAAGAGATGATATGGTAGGATTTAAAAATGATATAATGCAGTCAATAGCAACTTTATTGGCTAATAATCAAAACAATCAACCAGAGGTAAATGATAATGAACAGCATATTTCAAAGGCAGATACAAAACCAGTTAGGTCAACTAAAGGCCAATCCCGCTAAGTTCTTAGCTACAAGAAAATACAATATACCAGAAAATGTTAATACTCCTCAACAGATGATAGAATCAATTACTGGTATTCAGATACCAAATGAGTTTGCAAATAATCCAAGTGGTTATTTGAATTATTTATTATCAAATGGACAGATGTCACAGCAACAGCAGCAACAGATTTTAAATTCTGCTAAAATGCTTAATATTAATCTATGATACTAACTGTTAAATCAGTTTAGTATAGATAACTTATTAACCGATACTTCATAAGGAAGTATTGCTAACCGCATTAATTAGCGGTAGAAAGGAGCATTTTTATGCTAGTAGAAAATAGTGGTACAGGAATGACAATGCCAGTAGTTCCAATGTATGGAAATGGTGGTAATGGTAACAATGATGGAATCGGTGATGGCTGGTGGATTATCTTATTACTCTTAGCTATGAATGGTTGGGGTAATAATAATGGTTGCTTTGGTGGAGGTAACGGTGGTGGTGCCGGTGCTATTTGGCCATATTTCACAGCTCAGAATACTGATTCTCAGGTAAGAACTGGTTTTGATACAGCAGCATTATCTGGTCAGTTATCAGCTATTCAGGCTGGTCAGTCTGCAGCAGAAGTATCTGCTTGTGGTAGAGCTATGGACCAGATGAAGGCTACTTATGATGCTCAGATTGCTGGTATGAATCAGAGATTTGGTGATACATTAGCACTTCAGGGAAATCTTAATGGTATTAATAACAGCTTACAGAATTGCTGTTGTGAGAATCGTGCAGGTATTGCAGACCTTAAGTATACAGTTGCTACAGAAGCATGTGCAGATAGGCAGAATAGTACTAATAATACAAGAGACATTATTGATACTATTAATAATAAAGTTCAGACAGTTATGGATAAGCTTTGTCAGCTTGAACTTGATGGTGTTAAGGCTCAGGTTGCACAGAAAGATGATATTATCGCTCAGTTAAGAAGTGAAGCTATGTATGCAAAGGGTGAGGCTTCAAGATTGGCTAATGCTGATAATATTGTAGATAGTATCTATAATAGATTAAGTAACTGTCCAGTAGGTACAACTCCTGTATATGGTAGAACACCAATCTTCACATGTAACCAGAACGGTTGTGGTTGCAATGGCTCCTTCTAAGAAAGGAGGCATAATATGAAGAATTATATAGCTAATAGTCAGAATGTTCTTTTGAACAATCCAATTTTATTTAATGCTTCAAATTCTCAGTGTAACTGTGGATGTGGATGTAATAAGATTTACCATGATGATGGTTCAGGTATATTTATCTTGTCTGGTAATAACAATAATAATCAGTCAAGAGGAAATGAATATCAGGTAACATTTAATGGTAATATTGCTATTCCAGAAGGTGGAACTGCAGGACCAATTGCAGTAGCCATTATGATTAATGGTGAGACAGATGTAGGAAGTAGGTCTATATTTACTCCAGCTGCAGTTGATGAATATGGAAATGTTACAGCTACTACAGTTATTAAGGTACCTAAATGTTGTGGTTGCTTTACAATGTCTGTTGATTATGTCTCAGGTATTGTTGATGACCCAACAGCTACACCAGCTCCAAGTATTGATATAGAGAATGGTAATTTAACTATTGATGGTAAGGTAGCTTAGAAAGGAGGCAATAAAATTGGGTAAAGATTACAAAGATGAAATTGAAAAAGCCTGCAGAAATATGAATGAGATTTTAAATAAACAGAATCAGACTCCTCAGGAAGTAGATGCTGCTCATCATTATGCAGAGATTATATATTATCTAACTACCACAGCTGCTATGAATAAGGCAGAAGAGGATGGTATGTTTAGTGAAGGCCAGTCTATGAGAAGAGGCCCTATTTATGATTATTCTATGGAGAATCAATCAATGGCAAGAGGTGGCCGTGGCGGAAACAGAGGAGGCCGAGGAAGGGGCTCCTATAATGATGGTCGTTCAATGAATAATGCCTATAGTGAAAGAGAGATGATAGAAAGAGAAAAGATGGGAGGCGGCCAGTCTGGTCGTATGCCCCGTGAAGTATATGATTGGGAGGATGACGAATATCCACCTCAGAGATACTAGTTATTCTGATAAAGAAAAGGAACAAATTAAAAGGTTTATCAAACGTCTTGAATCATATACATAATATATGGGACTACTTCGGTAGTCCCTATTATAGTATTAAAGGAGGTTGTATATGGATTATTTAAAAACATTTATAGAATTTGCCCAAGCCTTTTTAATATTTTGTAATGTATGTATTATGTTATATGTATTTAAAGGGTTTGTATCTAAACCACATAATAACCTTGAAGATAGAGTTACCAAGGTTGAGTTAAAGGTAGAAGGTATTGAAGAAAGTTTAAAGCAAGGTAATGATAAGTTTAGAGAACAGAATACTACAAATGAAGTATTGTTAAATTCAACCTTAGCTTTAATTGAGTTTGAAATTCAATATTGTTTAACAGAGAATAAACATATTTCACCAGAGCTTCAGAAAGCAAAAGAAAATTTACATAGTTATTTATCAAAGAATAGATAGGAGGTTTAGATATGGTTACATTAGAAGGCGAAATAATGAAGTCTGTTAATTCTGTTTTATATGGAAAGTCAACAGATGAGAAACCAATTGGTACTTTTAATGGTTTAGAGATTCCTAATGGAGCTAAATTTATTGAGATGGACACTCAGAAGATTAAGTTCTACGACAAAGATACTGAATCATGGATTCCAAGGGAGGATTAGTCATGGGTGGATTAGATGTTCTTAGTTTAATGTTAGGTAAAGAAATAGAGAAACAGTCAGGTGGCGGTGGTGGAACTACCAATTATGGTGACCTTGAAAATAAACCACAGATTAATGGTGTAACATTAAATGGTGATAAATCACTTGAAGATTTAGGTATTCCATCTGATTTAGCTGATTTATCTGATATAGGTATTGAGAATCCTACTGATGGTCAGATAATGAAGTATAATGAAACAACAGGTAAGTGGGAGAATTATGATGGTCCTAGTGGATGTATCAAGTTAGGAAAGGTTGAGGCTTTCTTTAGTGAATCTGCTCCTGCTGGTTATTTGATTTGTGATGGAACGGTTTACAATAAATCAGATTATCCATTATTAGCCGCACATTTGTTATCACTCACAACACATTCACAGTATGAGGTTGATGGTGATAATACAAAGTTTAAGGTACCAGATTTAAGAGGTGAATTTTTAAGAGGTACTGGTACTAATGGACATATTGGAGAAGGTGCTGGTTCTAATGTAGGTGTACATCAGGATGCAACTAGATTTAAAAATATTGGTATGCATACATCTGCTGGATTAATATATGGTACACCAGATACACAGTTTGATTGGATGCCAGGTAATCCTGATAGTCAAAATCCTACACAAAATCAATTAAAGAAAGTTTCAATAAGTAATGAAGGAAGTTATACAGGTAGTATTAATTATACTGCTCGCCCAACCAATACCTCAGTCCTCTTCTGTATAGCCTACTGTGATATTTATGTAGAGGATAGACATACATATTCTACTAATGAGCATATAGTAGGTACTTGGATTGATGGTAGACCTGTATATGAAAAGACTACTCAGACAAGTATACCTTCGGGCACATCTGGAGTATATGATGCAGTTTTTGATTCAGATTTGACACATCAGACTATTAATGCAGAAGGGTTTATACTTTATGCTAGTGGTTTTAGAGAAATACTTCCGTTTGTTAATGCTGATGGTTCTACGTATGTAGTTAATACACAAGCTAGATTTTGTTATAACGCGGTAGAAAGAGGTTCTTCTATACAGCTTAAATGCAGGAACACTGTTTCTGAACAATTAAATATTATGGTTACATACAAATATACCAAAACAACAGATTCAGTTAATCCATAAAAAGAGTGACCTAAGATTCACCAAAGCTTAATTTGATTCGTTCGTTCATTATTATTAATAATATAATAATATATTATATAATATAATTAAATAAAGAAAATTTACTGACCTATTGATTATTTGAAATTGATATGATATAATTGATTTAGATAATTGATAGGTCAATTTAATATTATCAGTTGTTTAGAAACATAATTGTTAGTAACAGTATAGGAGAAAGGAGAACACAGAGATGTTCAAAGTAGAAGAGCTACAAGAAATGAAAAAGTCAGAGGTACAGGAAATTGCTAAAGGTTTAGGTATTCCAAGATTTACCACGACTAAAGCTAGAACAAAAGAAGAATTGATTTCAGATATTCTAGCTAAACAGAATAAGAATAATGGAGAAGAGGTAGAGAAAGATGAAGAACCTATTGAGTCTACTGTTGAGAACCATGACAAGACAGATAAGGAAGTTCAACAGTCTACTAAGGAATCTAAGATTGTCTCAGAGGTCAAGAAATTAAAAGAAAAGAAAATTCTTAGTGATGAAGAAAGAGCTGCTAAGAAGCAGAAATATATTGATGACGCACAGGTCGGTACGTTAGTAGCCTTTAAGACAGATACCGGTAAGGTTAGGTCGGCTATGATTAAGAAACGTTCTACATCAAAAAGAAAATTCTTGGTAGAGACACAGTATGGTCAGCAGTTTAAAATCTCCTTTGATGATGTCCTTTGGGTACGAACAAATAAGAGATGGCCTAAGCCAGTATATCTCTTGTTGAAAGGTAACAAATTAGAGACAGAATCACAGGGAGAATAAGACTATGGGAAATGTTGAACCAAGAAGAAGGGGAAGAGATAAGCTTGAGAAATATATAATTGAGCGTATCAAATTCTACAATGAAACTAAACGTAGTTTTGAAGCTGCAAAACGTAGCTTTGATGATGAGAAGTTTGAGTTCAAATCAGAGATGGACAAATACTTCGATAGTCTGGCAGATGAAGATGGTAAGATTGTAGTTCAAATGAGAGATGAAACTATGAGCTTCAGTAAATTAATCTGTCAGAGAATATCACAGGTTTCAGTTGAGTTTCATATTCCTAAATTAAAAAAGATTCTTACCAAGAAACAACAGAAGTCAGTAATAAGGAAACATTATCAGGTTAATAATTGGCCTGGTCTATTAAACCTATTAAAAGAATCTGGTGTCGAATGGGAAGAATTTTTAAAGTATGTGAATATCACAGAGTCTGTAGATACAGCTGCTTTAGAAAAGTTAGTTGAACTGGGAGATGTCGATAAAGAATTAGTAATTGATTGTTCTAATTCAAAAATAAAGACAGAATATTATAAAGTCACAGAAAAGTAGAAAAGGAAATGGATAATGGAAAAGAATTAGCTAAGGTTCTTTGGTACTATAATTTGATACCAAATGTAGACAGAGCTGTTCAGAAGATTGTATGTCCTTTTCACAATGATGTTAATCCATCTGTGATTGTCGATTTTACAAGTGGTCATTGGTACTGTTTTGGATGTGGTAAATCTGGTGACGCATTAAGATTCGTTTCAGAAATGGAAAAGAAATATAATGGTCTTAATGATTTACAATCAAATCTAAAGTTCAATAAGATATTAAAATCTAAAAAGGTCAGTGATATAAAAGTATCATCAGCTGTTAAGAACTTCAAACGTCCAAATAAAAAGGCTTTATATATTCAAGCCTATGACTATTATCACTGTTTATCTAAAGTCGACTGGCGAGCTCCTAGTGAGATTACAGAGGTAAAAGAAACTAAGGCTTATATGAGAAAACGTGGTTATTCATCTAAGACCTTAAATAAGGTCAAGGCAAAGGTAACCTATAATTCTCAATATGCTATCATATTTCCATTATTAGATAACAAGAAATTCAAAGGGTGGGTTTGTAGAACTACAGACAAACAAGTAGAGGTCAAAAGAAAATACCTTTATAATAAAGGATTTAGTAGAGCAAACACATTATGTGGAGATTATGGTAATAAAGAATATGTTATTGTAGTTGAAGGTTTTATGGATAGGTTAAGATTTATTGAAGCCGGTATAGAACCTGATAATGTAGTAGCTATTCTTGGTTGGAAGATGTCTGATGAACAGCAAAAGAAATTAAAAGATAAAGGTATTAAATATATAATCAGTGCGTTAGATAACGATGTAGCAGGTAAAAAAGGTACAGCCTTTTTAAAGACAACTGGTTTCGGAGTGGTAAGATGGCAATATTTAAAAGGAATAAAAGACCCAGGAGAAATGGATGAAATTCAGTTTGATAAATGTTATAGAAGAACAATGAAAAAATATAAATTATTCAAGAGAAGAAAGGAAAAGTAAAAATGGGACTGTTAGATAACATTAAGAAAGACGCAAAGAAGTCTGGTCAGAGTAAAGGAAAGTTCATTTATTTTAGAGAGGGACAGAAAACTCGTATTCGTTTCTTGCAGGATATGGATGAGGGTTTAGAGATTACCTGGCATGATAGTTATGAGCAGGGAATCAACGCACCTTGCCAGGAGCATTTTGGAAAAGATTGTCCTTACTGTGGTGATGACAGTTTAAGAACAAGAAGCCAGTATGCTTGGTCTGTTTGGAATTATGAAACAAATGAAGTTCAGATATTTATGTTCCCTGTAAATAACTGTTCTCCAATTCCAGCTTTGGTAGCTTTATATGAAACTTATGGTACATTAACTGATAGAGATTATGTAATCTCAGTATCAGGTAAGCAGCAGAATAAGAGTTTCTCAGTTGTACCTATGGATAAGGTTAAGTTTAGAAACTCAAAAGCTAAGGCATTTACAGAGTCTGCGGTCTTAAAGATGATTGCAAAGGCTTGGCCATTAGAGGATTCTGGTGACGACGAAGATGAAGATGAGGTACCAAAGAAAAAGAAATCTCCTAAGAAGTCTGGTGGAAAGGTAAAGACTAAGAAGCCAGCTGATGAGGACGAAGATGAGGATGATGATTACTCAGACGAAGACTTTGACGAAGATGATGATGAAGACGAGGACAAGTATTCAGATATGAGTCCTAAGGAATTATTCAATCTTTGTAAGAAGCGTAAACTTGATGCAGCTCCTAAGAAGTCAGCAAAGTATTACATCAACATCTTAGAGGAAGCAGATGCTGCCGAAGATGATTGGGGTGACGATGATGACGAGGAAGATGATTGGGAGGACGACGATGAGTAATGAGGAAGATACATTTGAAAAGCTTTATGAAAAGCAGGCAGACAATCAGAGGTTAATCTGTAAGAAAGGTCTTTATAGAGACTTTGTTTCAGAGGAAGATAATGACCTGATTGTTTATGATGGTTTACCAAAAGACAATACACATTTAGCATCATACCATATCCAACAGTTAGTATCTGAAATCGGGGAAGTGTTAGACGCAGATAAACGTTGGAAGAATATGCGAAATGATAAATATGATAAAGAAGCTAAGAAAGAAGAATTAGCTGATTGTTTTATTGTATTAATGAATATTAGTATGTTCTCGGGAATTGATGCAGCTGAGTTATATGAAGCAATTGATAAAAAGATTGATGCTGTAAAGGAAAGAATACAAAGTCAATCTTAAAAGGGTGGGAGCCGAAAGGCTCCCTACCATATTATTAAAAGGTGAGAAAAATGGTTATAATAATTGAAGGTATAGATAGGGTAGGTAAAACTACATTAGCTGAAAGATTGAGTAGAAAACTGAATATTCCTATTTTTAAAAAGGAAAGAATAGCTGGTAATGAAGCTGATGATTTAGATACCACATTAATAAATTACGGTAATGCCACTGGTTTAGTAGACATGTGGAATTGGTCGGGATTTACACAGGATATTATTGTAGATAGATTTCATTGGACAGAAGCGGTCTATGGAAAAATCGAAAGACACAATAGCTCACCTGAATTTATGAGTATAGTAGAAAGTAGAATGGAATTGAAAAAAGAAAAATATCTGGTGATATTGATGGTACCTACAGATATAGAATGGAGTTCAGAGCAGCACGGAAAAGATTTGTCAGAGCACAATGAAATGTTTAGACAGTTATTTATTCATTCTAAGCTAGAAGTATATTGTGGTAACTATAATACAATAGATGATATAGTTGCTCATGTTGGTAATAGATTAAGAATGGAAAAAGAATATAATTAAAAGGAGAGAGTTGAAATGGCAAGACCAAAGAAATTGATACAGTTGTATCTAACAAACCTTTGTAATTCACATTGTAAAACTTGTAATATTTGGAAAACAACAAAAAGAGGTATGTTAGAAATTCCAGCTGAAAAGGTTATTGATATTATTAAGGAATTTCCTGATGCCGATTATGTATTTGGTGGTGGAGAATTTACTCTATATTCTGATAGAGAATTTTTATTAGAGTACTGTGATAGAAATGATATAAGCTATACTGTATTATCTAATGGCATTAATACAGAAAGATTAGAAGATTTGTTAATGCAGGGACATATCGAGAATCTTACAATCAGTTGCGATGGAGTTAATCACGATGAGATTAGAGGAATAGATGGTAATTTAACAAATATCAAGTACCTGGTGAAACAATGGAAAGATGAACTTAATAATCTAAAGATTAGTTATACATTAAGTAAGTTCAATGAGAATACAATTGATGAAGATATGCAGTTGTTTAGAGATATGGGCTTTGAGAAGATTTATTTCTGTTTAGCTCAGGATATGGATTTACTTAAGGTGGGAGAAGAATCAGTTTCACCACAACAGATAAACGTAAAGAAGATGCTTGAATATAAAGATATGTTATATGATAAAGATGTACAGTTCTTATATGACTATCTTTGGGACAAGCATAGAAGATGTGATAGTACACAATCTGTTCATACCATTTATACAAATGGAGATGTAGTAAGATGTCAGAGTAAATTATCTTCAAAGGTAATTGGTAATATCTATAAAGCAGATTTCAAATCAATCTTACATTATGATGCTATGAGTTATGAGGATATGATGAAGAATGCAGAAGAAGATGTTAAGTTATGTCCTTATAACGATGAGTGTAATTTAGTTTGTCAAAGGAGATATGATTATGAAGATAGGATATAGTTATTGGGGTTACCTTGGAGATGTTAAATTTGACTTGAATGGTAATTTAGCAAGTACACCGGATGGAAATGCTTTTTATAGCTGGTCTATCATTAATAAGCTACAGGAAGATGGACATGAAGTATTTGGAATAATGCCTGATAGAGATAGAATTGGATTTAATAAGTTAGGTAGAAATCTATTTGGTAGCTGGTGTAATGAACAGAGAAATAATGCTTATGCTAAGATTATTGATATCTGGTCAGGTTCACCTACTCAGAAAGATGGACATTATTCAAAAGAATGTTTCACAAAAGAGATAATATTTGAAGTGTTTAAATTAAGAGGTGTAGATAAATTAGATGTAATCTTACATGAATGGAGAATGCCAATTAAAGGTAGAAACTATTCTGTTAAAGATGAAACTTTATATCAGCCTGATTTAGATATTCAGTATGCTTTGATTGAATTTTGTGCAGAACATAATATTAAACTTATTATCTTTGATTTAGATTATAAGATTAATGTAGAAGAGCTAAGAGATTTTCCAAATAGTGGAAATAATATTTATGTATTTGAATTAGGACATAAATGGCAGAGTTTCTCACAGGCTAGACATGTAGAGATTCCATTTGATTTCAGGTACATATATGAATTTCCACCAATTGAGAATTATGTAAATAATAATCTTGTTTATGTAGGTAATAGATATGAACGAGATTGGTGTATTGATAAATATATACCAACAGAAATAAAGAGGGTAATGGTATATGGTAATTGGTTAGAATCAAATAGGAATAGTCAAGATAAATGGCCTAATATCAACTTTGGAAAGAGAATACAGACCAGTGATATGAGGATGATATATGGCCATAGCAAGGCTACAATCTTATTGGCCAAGAAAGAATACCTTAAAAATTCCTTTATGACAGCGAGGATATTAGAGGCCGTATTCTATGGATGTGTTCCTTTATTCATTGAAGAATATGGAGAAGAAACAATTAAGAAATATGGTGGTAAATTAGGTAAGTATTTAACTGTCAGAGATAAAGCAGATGTAATAGATAAAGTTTATGCTTTAGAGGATGATAATATCAGAATCAAGACAATTAAATATCTCAGAGACCACTTAAAGTTTATGGATGTAAGTAATTTCGTAAAAGAAATATATGAGATTATATGAGGTTGAGTTATGATAAGATATAATCAAATGATAAAGGTAAATAATTTAGATGATGCATGGGAGTTTTGGTATGATTTACTGAATAAAGATGCTTGTTTAGAGTCATCAAGAGATGGAGAAGTAGTTGGAGAAGTAATTAATGCTACGACAGTAATAGAGGACCCAACTAGAAATATTATGAAGTCTCCTATAAGAGATTTATCTATGAGATATGCTATTGGAGAGATGCTCTGGTATATGTCAGCTGATAATGATTTAAAATCAATTCAGATGTATACTAAGGCTTGGGATAGAATGTCTGATGATGGAGAAACTGTAAATAGTAATTATGGACATTGTATAAAATATAAGTTTGGATTTGACCAGTGGTTATATGTTAAAAATCTATTGGTTTCAAATCCTAATACAAGACAGGCAGTTATTCATATAAAGACAGCTGATAATAAACCTAGTAAAGATGTTAACTGTACAGTATGTTTACAGTTCTTTATCAGAGAAGGTAAATTATATCTCACGACATATATGAGAAGTAATGACCTTTGGATGGGATTTCCTTATGATGTATTCCAGTTTACAAATATGCAGGTGTTAATGGCTATGGAATTAGGAGTAGAAGTAGGAACATATACTCATATAGCTGGTAGTTTACATCTTTATGAAAGGAATGTAAAGAAATGTTAGGAGCAATAATAGCTGTATTAGCAGTATGGTGTTGTTATAATTCTTTAATGATTAGACATAACGAAAGACAAGATAGGCGAGGCGATATAATTGATAGGTCTACAGTAAAGATTTTACAGATTCATTGTAGGAGACTTGATAGGTTAGAGCATGAGCTTAATCTTAAACCATTAAAAGAAGATGAGGAAATAAAGGAGTAAATAAAATGTCAGATGTTGTAAATCATCCATCACATTATGAGACTGGTAAGTTTGAGTGTATAGAAGTTATGGAAGAAGTATTAGGAGTAGAAGCAGTTTTAGATTTTTGTAAAGCTAATGCTTTTAAATATATTTATCGTCATCAGAGTCAGAGAAAGAATGGGGATGAAGATTTAAGAAAAGCTCAGTGGTATTTAAATAGATATTTTGAGATTAAAGAACAAGTAGAAAAGGAGAAATAAAATGTCAACGCTAGTGGCAGTCCTTAGTAGTATAGAGAGTACTCAAAATGAATTAATTGCTAGTATGATAACTCAAGTATGCGAAAATGTTGAGGACTGCTCAGTGATTGATTTTTATAAGGACTTTAAATTACAAAAAACTATGTATGGAGAGTATGAGGTATTTAAAGCTGACCAATGGTATTATGATGGTTGGTTAAATATCTATAAGAACTATCGTGAATTAGTAGAACCTTTTGATAACGTAATTCTGATTAAAACACCTACATTAAGAGGAGTATATCCTAGACAATTAGATGTTAAATTTATGAAAGAAATTGATAAAGGATTTACTAAAGATAGCCATTATCAAATGACTCAAGATACTATGAAAAGAGTAATTGAGAAATTAGTATTTGTAAAAGCTTGTAGAGATAAAAATGTTTATCAATTTTGTATAGATACAGAAGAGGTAGATTTTTCTAAGGTTTGGAAATTCAAAAAGTATAAAAGATTATATACATTTAAAAATAAAGGATTTGAATATTTTCCTATGTTTGAATGGGCATTGGCTAATACCTATATTCAAACAATAGATAAAGCAATAGATTATTATTATATTGGTTCAGCCTATACAAAAGAACGAGAAGAAGAAATGAAAACAATGAAAGAATGGGTTGATAAATATACTAATAAAAGAAGAATGGGATATTCAGATGTAGGACATCAAGTAATTAAAGGGAGATGTGAGTGGTTCAATTATGATGAACGACGAGAGGCTAGAATGAGTCAAGAGAAATACTACTATCATTTAAAGCTATCTAAATATACAGTAGTAAATAAACCTTATGATGTTGAAAGATTTAATATGGTTAGATTTATGGAAGCTTTGATTTTAGACTGTATACCAATTATAATGCCTGATAATGTTATTGATGATATTAGATTGACGTATCCGGATATTTATGATATAATATTAAAAAGGGGATTGGTGTTGCAGAGAAGAGATACAAACCATAGATTAACACCAATAGATTTTTATTTACACATAAGGTTTGCTCAATATGAAAGAGAAATGGACTTGATTGAATTATTAAAGAACACAAAATCTTATAAAACAATCACAGACCAAGAATATGTAAAAAGAAAATTCAAAGAATTGTTAGGAGAATAGTATGTTTGATTTACATAGACACAGTGAATTTAGCCAATTCGATGGATTTGGTAAATTTTCTGATTTGGCCGCTTTAGCTAAGGAGTTAGGATATAAGTCGTTATCATCAACAGACCATGGTAATACAAATGGATTGGTTCAATTATATAAAGCTTGTAAAGATAATGATTTAAAAGCTATATTAGGAGTAGAAGGTTACTTCTTACCTAAGTATAAAGAGAAGTCAAGAGGATATCATTTAATTCTTATAGCTAAGAATCTTGAAGGTTATAAGAATATGAACAGAATCCAGTTCGAAGGTGAAAAACAAAAGTATTATAATCCTATTTGGGATTTTGATATGTTAGAGAAATATCATAAAGGTCTTATTTGTACATCAGCATGTGTAGCTGGTTATTTAGCTCAATGCATTATAAAAGATGAAAAAGATAAGGCAGAAAAGTATTTGAAGAAAATGAAAAGTATATTTGGCGAAGATTTTTATGTTGAGATTCAACCATATAAAATATCAGAACCAGGAATGCAGGAAAAGGTAAATGTTGAAAGTATTAAATTGGCTAAGAAGCTAGGAATTAAATTAATACTTACATCAGATAGTCATAGGGGACGAAAAGAAGATTTTGATACATATTTAAAGATGCATGAGATAGCTGGTCATAATCTTGATGAGATAGAAAAGACATATAAAGAAAGATATATGCCAAAGCCTAATGACCTGAAGAAGAGATTTATTCATATGCATGAAAAAGATTTTGGTAAAGTTAAATGTATGGCTTTAGCAAAAGAAATGTATTATAATCTTGATGAGATTGAAGATAAATGTGAACTAAACTATCTTGACCAGTTAGAAGAAAAACTTCCTAAGATTGAGGAAGGTAAAGATTCATTCAAAGTATTGGTTAAGCATGTACAAGATGGTTTGAAGTTCAGAGGAAAGTATAATAAGAAATATATTGAGAGAGCTAAAGAGGAATTAGATGTAATTAAGTTTCATGGATTTGAGGATTATTTCTTGATGGTTGAAGATTATGTAAATTGGGCCAAGAATCAAGGAATACCTGTAGGTCCAGGTAGAGGTTCAGCTTGTAACTCAATTGTCTGTTATGCTTTAAGAATCACAGAGGTTGATAGTATTTACTTTGATTTAGAGTTTAGACGTTTCTTGATGAAAGAACGAAAGAAGATGCCTGATATTGACTTAGATTTTGAAACAAGTCGTAGAGGTGAAGTAATTGAATATTTGTTGGAGAGATATAAAGGACATGCTGCTCAGATTTGTTCATATGGATTATACAGAGTTGATAATCTTGTAAATGATTTGGCAAAGGTATGTGGTTTACCAACAGATAAATCAATAGAAGAAAGTGAAGTAAAAATAAATAAGCAGGTAATAAAAGAGATTAAGTCATTTGTTAATGAGTATATTGATGAAGGTTTTTTATTGAGAGAAAAGTTGATTGAAGATAAAAGGTTTAATCAATATAATGAAGCTTATGACAATATTATGAAGCATTTCTTATTGATGTATGAAAAGGTAAGATTCATTGGAACTCATGCTGCAGGTGTAGCAATCACAGGTGGTAATATCTTAGATTATACAGCATTAAGAATTGATAGTAAGACAGGTAAATATTTCACTAATTATGATTTGGTTGATATCGAGGACATTGGAGTTATCAAGTTTGATATTTTAGGTTTAACAACTATGTCAGAATTAGGTGATTGTAGAAAAGCAACTAAAACACCAGGATTTGACATCTCAATGATTGAAGATGAAAAAGTTATTCAAGGATTTAGTGAAGGTAATTGTAACGGAATCTTTCAGTTAGATAAAGACTCAGTACAGAAATTGATATTGAGTATTCATACTAACTGTTTCAATGATGTTGTAGCTGCAACAGCTATGAATAGACCTGGACCATTAAAGCAACATATGCCAGAAGTATATGCAGCAAATAAAGAAGCATATGAGATGGGTGAAGAAGGTACAAGAATCCCAGCTTTTGATAAATATTTACAGAAGACATATGGTACAATTATTTATCAAGAGCAGTTGATGAGAATGGCAGTTGAGATTGCTGGTATGTCATGGGATGAGGCACATGCTATCACAAAGATGAAAATAGGTGTTCCAAAGTTTAATTGGTATTTTGAACAGGAATATCCTAAGTTTGAAAAAGCATTTATAAAAGGTGCTAAGAAATTAGGAGTTCCATCAGACCAGGCAAAAGATATATTTAAAAAGTTCTATGATTATTCATTCAATGAAGGCCATTCGGTAGGATATACACTAATATCTGCCGAACAGATGTATTATAAAGTTTATTATCCCGAAGTATTCTGGTATGCTAAAATAAAGTATGCTAAGACAGATAATGATTTTTATAAGTACTGTGAGAATGCAGTGAAAGATGGTGGTGTAGTATTTTTACCTCATGTCAATTATAGTAAAGTAAAAAGTTCTTTGAGAAAGATTGATGGTGACTTTGCTATTCAACAAGGATTGACAGCTATAAAAGGTGTAGGTGCAGTAGCTGCAAATGCTATTTTGGATGAAAGAAAAGCAAATGGTCCATACAGAAGTTTAGATGATTTTATTGACAGACTTCAGGGAAAGAAAGTAAATAAAAAGGTTATGGAATTGCTTATAGAAAATGGAGCACTACAGTTTAACAAGAACAAATATATTGATAGAGTTAAGAAATACAACTCATCTTTATATGGTAGAGCAATGAATAAATAATAAAACTTTTTCTTGACGGATTTCATTATTTATGATATAATAAAACTAATGAAATAGAAGGGAGAAGAAGATGGCCAATACAAATAAAGCAGCTATTATTAAGTTGTGTAATAACATCAATAAAAAAGAAGGTGAGGGAGCTGTCTATTCAATAGGCAGCAAAAATGCCAATCTAAAGATTAATCGTTGGAGTACAGGAATTGAAGATTTAGATGCTATAATTGGTGGAGGTATGCCAGAAGGTAGAACCATAGAAATATATGGACCAGAGAGTTCAGGTAAAACAACTTTATTATATCATCTTATGAGTATGCATAGTTTAGCATTAGATATTCCTATTGAGGGTACATTTGATTCTGATAGAGCAAAGATATTTGGTAACAGACCAAAGCAATTGTTAATCTACAGAGCTAGATATGGTGAAGATGCCTTTAATAAAATGATTAAGTTTTCAAAAGCAGGCATTCCATTAATTGGTGTTGATTCTGTTCCTAGTATGAATCCAAAAGATGATGCTGAGAAAGTATTAAAATCAGCTGATAAAGATACAATAGAAGAACAGAGAATTGGTGGAGTTGCTAGATTAATGAATAAGTATCTACCAACGGTTGAAGAAATAATTGAAGTAACAGGTACAACAATTATATTCATTAATCAGGTAAGAGATAAGATGAATGCTATGATGTTTGGTGAAAAGACAGATACACCAGGTGGTCATAAATTAAAGCATTCAGCAAGTCTTAGAATCCAGGTAGCAAGAAGGGCATGGATTAAGATACCTAATAAGAATCCTAAGAACTCAGCTTCAGAAGAAATTGTAGGTTTTATTATGAAATGTAAAGTAGTAAAATCTAAGGTATGTAATCCAGGTGGTGAATGTGAAATACCTTGTTTCTTTGATAGAGGTTTTGTAAGTCATGACGATATAAAAGATATCAGAAAAGAACTTATGAGACAGAGAGCAGAACAATATGGTAAGAGAGTTAAAGATATTTCTTTAGATGACGAGGATGAAGAGTATGAAGATGATTGAATGTAAAGTATGTGGAAGTTTATATGAGCCAAATCTTAATAACCATACTGTAGTAAGAGATGATACAAAGATAGGATTATCTATGGCCTTTAGAGAAAAACAAGAACCATCGTTGTATGATTCTTATGATTGTCCTTATTGTGGTAGACAGTATATTGCTGGTAAAAGATTAAGAGAGGCAGATGAGGCTAAACATGAAGAGTCTGATGAAGATATGGCTGAAGATGAAAAACCTCAAGACGAGCAGATTTCGAGCTCTGAGGATGGTATCAATTCTGATGATTTAGCAGACATTAAGAAAAAGATTGAGGAGGCAGGAGATGAGCGGTAGGCCAAGTAAAGATGAATATTATATGAATATTGCAAAAGCTGTTGCTCAACGTTCTACCTGCTTAAAGAGAAGATATGGTGTAGTTATAGTAAAGAATGATGAGATTATAGCTACAGGATATAATGGCAATCCTAGAGGAATAAAGAATTGTTGTGATACAGGATATTGTAATAGATTGAATAAACCACATAATAGTGGAGATTATTCAGATTGTGGTAGTGTTCATGCAGAACAGAATGCTATGATTTCAGCTTCAAGAAAAGATATGATTGGTTCTACAATGTATCTATATGGTGATGAAGCTAAATCACATGAGTATGAAGGAGATAGGATTAAAAGTACTTGGTATGAAGAAATAAGTTTTCCAGCTCCTTGTCCTATATGTCATAGGATGTTACAAAATTCTGGTATATCTGAGCTTATCACAAAAGGAAATATAGATACATATATGACAACTATATTATAAGGAGAATACAGATGTATGCTATAACAGTACCTTATATGAATTTAGACCAGCTATATACAGTCTATAGTGATTTGAATTGGAAGAAAATCACAGATGGAAAGTATATAATAATTCATAAAGATAAGGTGGTAAAAGTAGAACAAAGACGAGAGAACATTTTATTCTCTTGTAGTGAAGAAGATTTTCATAAAGTCTGGTACAATTATTTTGATATTAATACAGATTATTTGAAACTACACTACCTGTACAGAGGATTAGGTGATGAATTTAAAATCTGTTGTAACAGAGCCTCTGGTATAAGAGTACTAAGATTAGATATATTTGAGGTATTGGTAAGAGCAATAGTAAAATATAATTCTAGGATGGATATAGAATATACAACAACAATGTGGAATATACAGGAAATATGTGGTAAGAAACATAAAAATTCCATGGGAGATGTTGGAGTGTATGAGTGGAGAGAGTTTCCTAAACCAGGGGATATCCTAAACAAAATGAATAAATTAAAACACTCATTAATTAATCAGAAAGTTGTAAATGATTTATTAGAGCTTTCAAATGATATAGTTGATGGTTGGTTTGATGAAGTATTATTAAGTGAATTATCATATGATGCTGCTGAGGAATATCTTAATGATTTTAAATGGTGTAATGATAATACACTCAGATATATCTGTTTGTTTGGATTACATGATTTAAGAAGTTTTGTTATAGACAAGAATCTCAGAAAGTTTATCAGAAAAACATTTGGTATGAAATATGAGAAGTGGCTATTATATCATTTGGCAGGTGAAACAAGATACATTGATAAGATAGGTTATCTTAGTCAGGTAATGAAATATAATATGCTTAATCCAGTAACAGAATCAAATTATGATTTTTCACAATAGGAGTTTCTATGAAAGAATTGTTAGCTAAAATAAAATATAGTTGTGAGGAAACAGATAAATGTACATTCTGTGACTTTTGGAGTTTATGTAATGTAGCTCCTAATGCATGGAGTGAAGAGGATATTGAGGATATATCAAAGGCTTTTGAGAAGATAAAGGAGTGATATAGATTGTTAGAGATACTATACATCATTGTTGGATTTTTATTTGCATTATTAATATTAGTATCTGTTTTGGTAGTTATAGGTAATATTTGTGATGTCTTTGAAGAGGAGAGTGAAGATGTCTAAAGGGTGTAGTTGCTGGGGTCATTGCTGTATGTGTGGAGACCAAAATGGTCCTTGGAGTTGGTTCGATGGCATAGGTTGGTTATGTGATGAATGTGCCGAAAAAGAGGACAATAAAAATGGAGGAGAAGTATCAAGATAAAACAAGATGTATTTTTGTAAAAGGTCAGCATGGATATTTAACAGCATGTGGATATAGAATAGCTTATAATAAGTTTATGAGAGTATGTCCATACTGTGAAAAACCTATTTGTAATTTATGTAAGGTAACAGAAGATGCTGAAAATGAAAGAAAAGCAGAAGTTCTAAAACAAGAAATTAAAAAAGAATTAGCAGTACAAGATATGATGTCTAAGTTTGGTGTTAGTTCTGGTAGCTCTAGGTTTTTCAGTACAATGAGTGAAAGAAAAGAAGTAATAGGTATTATGACTAATCTATTACAAGGAATTAAAGCTTGTTGTGATGGAAAGACAGCTTTTGCAATAGAGAAAACATTAGAGATTCTACAATTTATAAGATAAGAGGAGAAATGATGTTTGATGATAAAGTAGCATTGTTTGCAGTTGTGTTTATAGTTTATGTAGTTATAAATGCAATGAGATTGAATTGGTTAAAAGAAAGAGTTGAAGATTTAGAAAAAGAAGTTTTTGTGAATAAAAAAGTTGAAAAACTTGAAAAAGATTCTTGACAGATATTTTTTAAAGTGATATAATATATTAAAGGGTTAGTAGATAAGAAATTGTTATCAGAGGTTCACAACCTGGCTAACCTACTGCATAGGCCGGTCACCTATGCTACAAGATTCATAACTCTACAAGTTAGGCCAATCCTGAAGTTTATTTCTCCCTCAAACTCCCAATTGGCCTAACTACTCCCGGGAATATTAGACAAATGGAGTTCACTTGTCTTCACCATTTGTTGGAATGTATGTTTGTATAACATGCCTAAGCCGGGTTCGAGTCCCGGCGTTCCCATTTAATAAAGCAAAAGGAAGATATATTATGGGAAGTTTATTAAAAGATATAAAGAAAGAAGCCACTGGTAATAGAACCAAGATACAATCATCAGAGGCTACAAGGTTAGAAGGAATATTAAATAAAATGTTCTTTCTTGATAAAAACATAAAAGAAGAAACAAAGTTTGTTAAGCAGGTAATGACTAGAGGTCTTGAATCACAAGAACGTGTTGGTCTACATGCTTCAGCTTTAATAAAAGGTGAAAAGGATTTCTGCTTGAGAATGCAGGTCCTTTCTTTGATTTATAGACAATTACAAGGAGAACAACTTCCTGTAGGTCTTATGAGAATATTTGAAGAAGGAAATGCAATACATGAGAAATGGCAGAGAATGTTTATCAGAGCTGGTTATTCTACAGCAGATGATTTAGATGTAACTCAATTCAATAAGCAGTATAGAATTAGTTTTACACCAGATATCATTTGTGAGATACCAGAGTTTTATGATGGAAAGATGATAGGTGAGTTGAAATCAGTAAATACTTATCAGTTTCAGAAAATGACAAAACATCCATCGGCTGGTAAACAGTTACAATGGTACATGTATTTATCTGGTATTCATAAAGGATTTGTTTTATCAGAGGATAAAAATACTCAAGATATAAAAATTGAGGTTTATGATTTTGACCCAGAATTAGTATCTGAATTTATTGATAGAGCAGAAGAAATAAAGTTTAGATATAAAAAAGTTATGAAAGAACATAAAATGGTAAAGAGACCAAAAGATGCTAGTTCACCTGATTGTAAAAGATGTAGTCAATGTGCATTAAGAAACGCTTGTTGGAATATTAATGGTGGAGGTGTAAAGATTAATGAGTAGCATAAATATAATTGATGAACAGATAATAAGTGACATAATAAGGATTGTAGATGCTGCTAAGAATGATAGAGAATGGGATGCTTTAAATGAAAAGCAGAAAGGTCAATGGATTAAGAGTTTCTATTTGAAGAATGAGTGATGAGTAGAAGTTGTCCAATATACGGAAAGGCGATATATTTAGATTGTCAAGATTGTATTGAGAAGGTATGTAAAATGAAATATAAAACATTGGTAATAGGAATTGACCAATCTTATAATAATACAGGTATTAGTTTTTCTGCAGATGGTAAATTATTAAAAGTAAATAGTGTTTATTTAGATAAATATAAAACAAATACCATGAAGAGAAAATGTTTAAGAAGAAACTTAAAAAAGATTGCTAAGATAGCTACAAGTAATAGTTCAGAAACAATATGTGTAATTGAAAGAATAAGATTAAGGTCACAAGGTTTTTTAAATATTGATTATATCAAATCAATAGGTGCATTGAATGCTACAATTGTAGATGTGATGTCAGAGTTTGGAATTAAAGTTTACTCTGTTGATACAAGATGTTGGAAATCACAAGTTGTAGGTACAAGTAAACCAATGAAAAACATATTTGGTGTACCTGATGAAAAATGGCCTACAGTAAAATGGTGTATATCAAAAGGTTTTCAAGATAGTATTTTGAATATAGTTGAAGGCCGAAGAGAAAAAGGAACATTTACTGAGAATGGTATAAAGTATGAGTATGATAATGATGCATCTGATTCATCTGCTATTTCAATGTTTTATTTCGTAGGGGATAAAAGTAAATTGAAAGAGGAAAAGTGATGGCAAACAATAATCCAAAGAAAGGTTCAAAAACATATTCAGAAACCATAAGAGGTACATTTGATTGTTGTAGAAAATGTGGAGATAAAAGAACAGTTGGATGTCATGGATGGTGTAAAGATTATATTGAAGCGTATGCAAAAAATGAGCAAGATAAAAAGAATTTAAAGAATAGTAAACAGTTGACATAAAGAAGAATTGAGAATAAAAATAAATAAACTTTTTATTGACGCACATGAAATATTATGATATAATAGATTTAGTTGGGAGGAGATGAGGTATTTGTTAACAAGTCAATCAAGAAAAATAGATGAGTTGATAAAAGAGTATGAAGAAACAATTGAGAAATTAAAAAAGCTAAAAGTAACAGAACGAAAGATATTTTATAATAATGGTGTTTGTTCTGGTGGTATAGAAGCTTATACAAAAGTAATCAGTGATTTGAAAAAGTTAAAGGAAATGTAAAATGGAAATCAGAGATGGAGTTAATAAAGCGTATATCAAAAGGTTTAGTTCTTTAGAAGAGTTTTATAGATACATAAATGAGACACCAACTAATGATGTTTTTAAAAATGTCACATTAAGTTCACAAAGAATAGAAAATAATGGAAGTTGGTCAGGTACAAAAGATTTTAATGAAGCATGTGACTTATTTAAAAATGGTTGGGATAAGAAAACATTAGAATTAAAACAGAAGCTTGATTTAGAGGAACATAAAGAACCACAGATGACTTATAAGAATATAACATCTGTACAAGGTTATCATCCAATTGTTCCTTTGTATCTAATGGGTGTACCTAATAATATGGTCACAAAGAAAATGATACCTATGAAAAAGAAAGTAATTAGTATAGATAAAACTATAGCTTATAGTTCTGATGTTAGTTCTACTAGAATTATTGAAGAGGCTGTTAAAGCTGTTAGAATAATAAATAGATTAGAGCGACAGAATTATAGAGTTAATTTGAATTTGGTTTGTTTAACTAATAAGTATGATGTTACTATAGGTTTTAAAATCAGATTAAAATCTGCTAATGAAAGTATGAATATTTCAAAGTTAACATTTCCATTAATTCATCCATCTATGCTAAGGAGATTATTTCTCAGATTTGTAGAAGTATATCCACATGCTACTAAAGGATTTATACAGGGATATGGTCGACCTTTATCTGGTAGTGAAGTAAAGAAGCTATTTGTAAAAGATGGAACATATAAAGATGATATTATATTACCTGATTTTATTAGAGTAGATATTGATAGTATAAATGATTTGAAAGATTTAGAAAATTTGTAAACTTTTTATTGACGTATCTATTTTATTATGATATAATAGATACAGATATTGAAAGAGAGGTTACAATATATGAGTCAACCAGTAGATATTGAAGTTTTAGAGATTAGAAAGTACTTAAGAAGAGACGATAAAGACATGGTTGTAATAACCGTGAAGCAAGGAGATAGAACAACAAACTATATTAGAAAGACAGGTAAATCAAAAGGCAGATTATTTGTTATAATTGCTGGATGTAGAATCTGGTTTAATAAGATTAATGATACCTATGTTATATTAGGTATTGAGAGAGAGTATGATGTTAAAGGAAATAAAAGAACATCAACAGAAGGTCAAACTAAGGACTCTAAATCTTTTAGTTATGAAGCTGTTAAAAGAGCAGAGGAAGATTTAAGAGAATTTAGAGAACAAGAAAAGCTTAGAAGAGAGCAAGAAGAAGAAAGAAAAGTAAGACCTAAAAAGAAAAGAACAAAACATATTAAGTATAATCAAATTATGACTTGTATAGAGGTTGGAATACCAGTATATTTAGCAGGACCTGCTGGTTCAGGTAAGAACTATACAGTGGAAAAGATTGCCGATGAGTTAGGTTGGAATTTCTATTTTAGTAATAGTATTCAACAAGAATATAAGCTTACAGGATTTATAGATGCTGGTGGTAAATATCACGAGACAGAGTTTTATAAAGCTTGTATGGATGAAGAAGAATGTATATTCTTTTTAGATGAGATAGATGCTAGTATACCAGATGTATTAGTATTATTAAATGCAGCAATAGCTAATGGTTACTTTGAGTTTCCAAATAGACGAGTTGATTTTGATAATGTACATTTTGTAGCTGCAGGTAATACAGTAGGTTCAGGAGCAGATGATAGATATACAGGTAGAATGGTACTAGATAGTGCTACATTAGATAGATTTGCTATTATTCCTTTTGATTATGATAGAGATATCGAGTTGAATTTAGCAAATGATAATGAGGAATTAATAACCTTTATACATGATGTCAGAAAGTTCATAGATGATAGAGGATTGAGACATACAGTATCATATAGATGTATTAAGATGGTGACTCAATTAGAGGAAACGGGTATGGACTTGACAGATATTTTAGACATAGCAGTTTTCAAAGGTTTGGATAAAGATACCAGAAGAGTTATTTCTCAAGGTATTCCAAGAACAAATAAGTATGCCAGAGAATTTTATGCTATGTATTTATAATGATGAAATCCCAAAGGGGTTTTTCATAGAATAATGCTTAGTAAGCAAGTTGCCTAGTAAAATAATTAAAAGTAAAGGAGAAAGAAAAATGGCAAGAAATTATTCAATTGCAGAAGCTGCAGAGATTTTAACACATGGAGAGGACCTTGAGGCGATTGCTGATATTGGTAGACGTTATCCACTTTTAGCTCAGAAGCTTGCAGTAGTAGGAACAAAGGCTGGTGATGATTTTGTAGATTTGATGTCATTCATGCCAGAGCATGTATCAGCTAATAAGGTTAATTCAACAATTAAGAAGCAGCTTGAGAATGCTGAGGATGCAGATGATGAGTCAGAGGATGAAGCACCTAAGAAGGCAAAGAAGGAAGAGAAGGTAAAGACAGGTAAGGCTGGTCGTCCTAAGAAGAAGGAAGAGGACATTGAGGAAGATGATGACGAAGAGTCAGATTATGATAACATGACAAACAAGGAGATGTATAATCTTCTCGGTCAGATGGGTAAGAGAAAGGATTGCAAGGAGAAGTTTGGTGACCTTTCACATGATTCAATGCTTAAGTACCTTAAGAAGTATGGTGCAACTGCTGATGCTGAGGACGATGAGGATGAAGATGAGGACGATGCAGAGGATTATAGCTCAATGAAGGCTATGGACCTTTACAAGCTTTGCAAGAAGCGTAAGATTAAGGCAGAGGCTAAGAAGCCGGCTAAGTACTACATCGAACTCCTCAAGAAGGCTGATGCCGATGAAGATGAAGAGGATGCAGAAGATGAAGATTGGGGTGATGAAGACGAGGATGAAGTAGAAGAGGAAGCTCCTAAGAAGTCAGCTAAGAAGGCAGGTAAAGCTGATAAGAAAGCACCTAAGAAGGCTGCAAAGAAGTCTGAGCCTGAGGATGATGAGGACGAAGACGAAGATGAAGATGATGAGTGGGACATTTAGTCGATAAGTTTATGAACCCACCAGCATAGTAACACTAAATATTAGATGGCTGGTACATAAATCAATGTACCGGCTGTCTTTATGTATAAGAGGTAAGATATGGAAAAGAAAAACATAACAATATTTTATGTGACAGGTGTAACAGAAACATTCAATAATGTTAAAGATGTTAATATTTCAGATGAAAAGATTACATTTACAGATGAGTATGGTGCAATTGTAACATTTATTCTTAGTACAGCTATTATTGGTTATGCAATTGCTGATGTTCAGGAGTAGTCTATGAAAACTAAAGACATAATAGATTTAGACTACAGAGATAAAAAGAATAAGCAAATAATCCAAAAGGCATTGGGAAGAATAAAACCTTTAGAGAAATATGCAGATGAGGATGAAATCCCATTTGAAGTAATTGAGAAATTGTTACATCAGATATGTTCAAAGTATCAAGTTTGGTTGCAGTCAATTACACATGACCCAGTATCAGGTGATGGTTATGATATATGGAGATGTGGTATTTGTGATGAAAGAACATTGACACATTTGATAACTATTCATTCAATGTGTTTATATGAATTATTTGCTAAGGTAGTAATTTATCTCTGGTCTGAAATTAAGAATGAAAAACTTAAACGGAGGTAATAATGGAAATCAGAATATTTACAGATGGTGCTTGTTCTGAAAATCCAGGACCAGGTGGTTGGGGTGCAGTATTTTACAAAGATACAAAACAAGAAATTATTTCTGGTCACGAAGTAGAAACAACTAATAATAGAATGGAATTAATGGCAGTGGTAGAGTCATTAAGGAAGATAATACATGATAGAGATTATCTAAAAGATAAAGTAAGTTATAAAATCTTTTGTGATAGTGCTTATGTAGTAAATTCAATAAACTCTAAATGGATTGAGAAATGGAAACTCAATGGTTGGAGAACTACAAGGGGAGAAGAAATAAAAAATAAAGACCTATGGATAAAGCTATTAAAGCTAATAGGTAAATTAATTGAAAAAGATATTTCTGTTGAAGTAATAAAAATCAAAGGACATAGTGATAATGCTTTTAACGACCATGTAGATGAGATTGCTAAAGCAGAAGTAAAATTAGCAAGAAGGGAGAAAGGGTAATGTTAAAGTATTCAGATGAGTTTTTCAGTAAGAAGTTTATAGGAGAGACATTTAAGTCAGCCTATTTAAAAGCTTGTAAATGGTATGCTTCAAATGTTATAGCAAAAGATGAATTGAGAAATATACAGGTAGAATATGAGAAAGTATATGATGCACAATATCCAACTGTTGTTATACATTTGTATGCCTCATTAATCGAGGAGCAAGTAAGGATTAATCATTGTGCTATTTGTAGAGAAGCACATAAATCCTTATTTCTCGGTGAAGAAACTAATTGTGCTTGGTGTAAGGTCAAAGGCTATGAAAATAGAATGGACCAACAGATAGGAATTAAAAAGTCCTATTATAAGCAAATATTAGAGAGGAGTAACTACGATGAATAATAATAGAAGTGTACTAGAGATATTGGGAGAATCGATAGAGGATATGCTCAATATGTTGAAATACATATTGTCTACCAGTATATACCCATTGTCGAAGATTCTGATGTTCACACTACCTTATCTGATGTTAATGGTAGGAGTGACGGTATACAAAGTTTTAGGTTTTGATGGGAAAGTATGTGTATTGATAATCCCTATATTAATGAACATACTTTCTTTCATCCTCAAGTCAATGGCAAATAAGATTGGTAAGGGTGAGTTACCTCCTATACCTAATGAAAGGTTTACATCAGAGGATGGTGATGGAGAGGTCAGCTGTAGGCATGACAGATTGCAAGAGATGCTCTTATTTGTTAATGATTATGAGAAGTGGTTAGAGAGAAAGGGCTACCTAAGAAAATAGGTCCTTGAACCTGATATTCGTCCTGTGGTCAATTTTAAGTCTTATAAGAAATAAGAAATATATCTCTACAATAGAATTGAACTACAGGCGAATTTGAAGGCCTAGTGATGGTCTACCTTATCTTGATTTATTTATCATTATATGATATAATTAATTATCAGATAGGAGGTGAGGTAATTGGCCAATATGTTATTATTAGATATAGAAACTCAACAACTCAGAGAAGTATCTGCTAATAGTCTTCAAGACTACTACAAATTAATAGATTGTGATTTGGTAGAAATCCATGAAGTATCTATCTTGAATAAAGATGGTAGAATAATGAAATTTGATGTCATCTGTGATGAAGAAGGTAAGAATAAACAATTTAATCTAGTATCATCTATGAATTATAAAGATAAGTCGGTTGCCTTTGTAGGTAACCTATTAATCTGTAAAAATGATGGTCTAGGTAATGAGAGGTCTTTATCTAAATTAGAAAAAGCTTTTGTAAAAGATTCTTTGTTTAATGTACCTTTTGAAGCAGTGGATGAAGAATCAAAACTAATCATTAAAACTAATCTAAAGTGTTTAGGTTTATATATGTAGGAGAATAGATAATGTATACTAGAAAAAGGAAACCTAACTGGTTTTTATGGTGTATGATAGCAATATTAATATTATTGTATATAGTATTTTTATTGATATTATCAGACCCAATTAAAGTGGTATCGTATGACCAAGATGGAACAATAATAGAAGAGGAAGTAATAAATAGAAAAGAACTAATAGACTACAAAGAAGATAAAGAAAATAATAAATCACCATTTGCTGGATGTATAAAAACTCAATATGATTTTTTAGATTCAAGTTTATCAGAGAATACTCACCAGAGTGAAGTAGTCGTCACGGGATGCCAGCAAGATTTATCTAATATTAAATATGGTGATTGTTTGTATAACACACTATTATTAGACTATTATGATATTTATTTGTTAGCTAAAATAGTTCAGTGTGAAGCAGGTAATCAAAATAAGGATGCCAAGATTGCAGTTGCAACAGTTGTTTTAAACAGAGTTTTAAGTGATAAGTTCCCAGACACTGTAGAAGAAGTGATTTTAGAGAATCATGACGGTGTATATCAATTCACTCCATGTATGGATGGAGGAAGCTGGTGGTATAAAGAACCAACATATGAAGATTTTGAAGCTATTGATACTATGATTTATTTAGGTTATACAACTGATGCTTTATGGTTTGAAAGTTGTATAGAAGAATCATGGCATACAATTAGTGATAAAATAGAATATGATTTCACTGAAGGTGATATTAGGTTCTACAAAGAAAAGTAAAAAGGAAGGTAAAATAAAGTAATGGGAAAAATAATTGTTATGGGAGATTTTATAGATAAAAAGCAGAAAGAAGACTTGATGTCTAAGATTCAAGAAAGAGTTAATGAGTTAGAAGAAGAATTAGGTTTAGAAGAACCTTTAACTGTACTGACTGATGATGCTGCAATATCTGTAATTAATAATCTCATAGATGTAACAGAAAATTTATCTCAGATAAGTGATAGCGTTCAGTCAATATTGGAAGTATTCAATTTTGATGGAGAATGTGAGGAGTTACCAGAATGAAAGTAAAAAAGAAAAATAGAATAAAAATGAGAGTCAATAAATCTCCAAATCCTAAATGTAAAGTTTGTGGTAATGGTAGAGAAAAGAGTATAGAATTATTTGATTTAGCCTTTGATGAGAAACATATAATCACTATCTGTGATGCCTGTAATGAAGACTTATTTACTAAATCTCTAAAAGCTACTTGTCATGTAAATGGTAAAATAAAATCTAAACATGATATGTTAGTAAAGAGGTTGAGAAATAAAAATTAAGGTGACATCACCTTTTCTTAATATATATATTTATATATATATTTCTTTATATAATAATATAATATATTTATTGTATTAAATTATTATTTGTATTAAATTATTATTTGTATTAATATATTATTTGTATTATAGGTATAATAAAATGTTTTTAACAGATAATGGATATAACTTTGATGATTATACTTCAACTAGATATTGGAGTAATAAAACTAGAATAGAATACATACAAAGAAGAATTATATTATTCTCAATTATGTATTATCAGTTAAATGATTCAATTGTTTCTGATAATCAATACAATAATATTTCTAAACAACTGGTAAATCTTATGAGTCAAACAGATAAATCAATTGTTAAGAAAACAAAATATTATTATGTGTTTAAAGATTTTGATTGTTCTACAGGTTTTGATTTGTATTATAAATTAAATCCAGTAGACAAAGATTATTTATACACAATGGCTACTCAAATATTATTCGGTCATAGGAAAAGGAGTTAAATGATGAATGGTAAAATACTTCCAGTAGAATTAATCAATCGAAAGAACGACCCTGAAACAAAAATATGTACTGGTTTTGAATACGACCTTTTGGTAGATGATGGTAATAATAAAATCACATTCCCAATAAGATTTACTCGTCAAGGAGAAAAGACCTGGGAAGTACAAATGGTTTATGTCTCACAGGTATATAGATTTTTATTTGATGTACCTACACCTAATATTGATTTAGTAATGGTAGCTGCTTTTGGTCTTAGAACTTTACAGTATGAAATTGAACAAGAGGTTCAGATGAAGTCAATAATTGATTTCACATTAGGTGATATGACAAAAGAAATGTGAGCTGCTACTAAGGATATGTAAAAGGATAATGTAGAATTAACAAGAGATGTGATAGCAAAGAAAACTATAGCAGAAAATGAAATGTTATTAAATATGGTCAAAAGGTTGAAAGAAGAAAACGAATTACTTAGACATGTTTGTGGTGTAGAAGTTTTAACAATGGAAGAAGCAGCAATTGAATTAGGTCAGGGCACAATATATTCAACTTATGATTGGTATGATACTTTAAATCAATTTACAAACTTAGGTTTATCAGTTTGTAAAGTAAAAGGAGATAAAGATGAACAATAAACGTTCAGGTAAAATCTACTGATAATGTTGGTAATCAATTAAGGTATGATGAATACTTAAGAATCTTGAAAGAAGGAAATATGGTTAGTAAAATGTCAAACGATACAATTATAAATTGTTCAGAATGTTTATCGTATGATGTTTGTATGTATAAAAATTTGAGTATAGCATTACGTACAGAACATCCATATTTAAAAATTGTATGTACTAAGTTTATAAGTCGTGATTATAAAAATTATAAAAAAGGACATATAAAAGATAAAATATTAATAATACAGAATTGGAGAAAAGATAATCCAAATGGTAAAAAGATAGATTGTCAAAGAGAAACAGGTATATCAAGACCAACGATAATTAAGTATTGGAATTGGAAAGAAGAGGAGTAGATTAGATGTCAAATAATAAACGTTCTGGTAAATTCTACAGAAAGAATGAACAAGAAGTGATGAGGTCATTAGGTTTCAAACCAACAATTAATTCAGGTTCAACCTGGATTGAGAAAGAAGATGGAATTACTGATAATCTAATCTGTCAGTTAAAATCCACAGATGCTAACAGCATCAAAATAAACAAAAATGATTTAGACACATTAGAATATAATTCACTGGTATCACATAAACTTCCTGTATTTGCTATTCAGTTCTTACAATCAAATGAAGTCTATTTGTTAATAAGACCTGAAGATTTAAAAGATATAGTGAAGTATATTAAAACCGGTAAAGTATCAGAAGAAAGGTTCTTAGGTGTCGAAGAACTTACAGGAGATTCTACTGATAATGGTCAAGAGGTACCAAAAAGAAAAATGATTAAGTCTGGTAGTAAATCAAGGGAGGCCTTTAATAAGGCCACTGAGAAAAGGTACGAAAGGAAATCAAAATCAGCTAGATAAGGAGAAGTAAAATGTCAGATAAAATAAAAGTAAAACAGATTGTTAGTTATAATGGTCATAATCTTTCAAATAACGGAATTGTTAATTTTAATCTGAAAGCTCAATACTCTCAGTTAACAAGTACAATTCAATTAATGCAGCTGTTAAATAATGACATAGATATTAAGGCTAATGTACAGGGTGAGGTCTTAAAGCTTGGTAGTTTCAGAGTTAAACAGATTCAGATAGATGGAGATGGTGAGAGTAAAATCAAACTTACAAGTACTAATGACTATGTAGAATTAGACAACTTAAATCTCTTACCTTTACAGTCAGATGATTCTACTGAGTTTAAAATCTTATATGAAGCTGAAGTAGAGGAGTAGTATGATATTTATTGAAGACATACATTTTGATTCTGATTTATATTGTCTCAGTTGTAATAAACTGAAAGGCGATACTAAGAAATTAAAGTTTACGGTTAAAGATAATACTACTAATGGTATTATTATTAACATTTGTAAAAAATGTAGAATCGAATTGTTAAAAAAATTAGCAGAAGAACTTTAACATTTGCCAAAAAGGTTTAGGTATAAATAAAAAGATTTGCCAGAAAGGTATAGGGATTAATAAATAAAAGGATGTGATTAAATGAAAAATAAAAAGTTAGAGTACACAGAGATTTCTTCAGCATCTGTCACTGATACAAGAAAGATAGTAATTAGTACTTGTTCAAAAGGTGGTTTCACTGTAGCACAGAAATTAGAAGCAGAAGAAGGAGATAGAACTACTTCAGTGTTTCTTAAAGGTGCCTTTCATATAAATGATATCACTGGTTTATATAACCTTAGAGATGCTGTTAATATGGCTATCAGTAAAATAGAATCTGGTAACTTAGAAGAAGAAGATTGGGATGAATAAACAATAGCAATTGTTTTATATAACTTAATATATGAGATTGTAAATTGTTTATTCATATGTCTCATATAATGAGTAAAGTTTATGTCTCAAAGTTGAATGAACTTTCAGAATGTTTGAAAGGTTCTAAATGTTCTGAAAGTTCTGAAAGCTTTAATTGTTATAATAGTTGAGTACATCATAGTCAATTAATCTATCATATGTAGATAGAACTCCTTTTATGTTTGTGAACTTACAAAAAGAAAAAAGAATATTATAAAAACTCCAAAACAACAACTTTAAGAACACATGATTTACATCTTTATTTTGAGCAATAATTAAAACAAGCCCTTGATTATGATGTATTCAATTATTATAATAATAGAGATATAATATTATATATCTATAATCTTTATATATCAGATTTAAGAAGATTTAGAAATAAAGATATATAAATCTATATCTATTTATTTAATCTATCTTAAAATCGATATATGAGGTCCAGGTGATATAATAATTTATTTACCTCTATATTGAAAATTGAAATCAATCTGATATAATCTAATTAGAAATATAAGATTTCTATTGTATCTTGAAAATTGAATAGAAAAACACAAGAAATCGAATTAATGAGAATTTTATTCATTCACTCATTAATTTATAATATCGAATGAATAGAAAAGAGGTAAAATATGAAAACATTAAGATTTAAGAAAGACACAGAATTTAACTTTTATGATGCAAATGGAAGTTTTATTCATTCAAGAATGACAATTAAGAAAGATACATTAATCTCAATTAGAGATGATGAACTTGAAATCAGAGAAAACATTCCTGGATGTAAATATAAAAGAGCATATTTCATTGAATTTAGAGCTTCTAAATATGATAGAGAAAATATTAACATTGAAATAATTCAAGAATCAGATGAAGATGTCAATGATGTTGAAGAATTAAGAATAACTGATTGTTGGTTAGAACTTAATGTAGATGATGTATATTTAATGACAACAATTGATTTATTAGAACAACTTAGAAAGATGTATGATGAATCAGATTTTATTGAAGATGAGTTCAAAGGAATGACTCAAGATGAGTTTGATGAGTTTGAAATGGAAGCATTTGAAGAAGATGATAACTTTGAACATTTTGATGAATATATACAATGGGTATATGACAACTTTGGTGCATGGGGATAATTACTTTAGAAAGTGAGGAAATAATTATGTATGATAAGTTAGAAGTCTTTAGAAAGACAATTAAGAAATTAAATGATGCAGGTATTGAAGCAAGTATAATTGAAGATGCAGATGTTAAGAAAGCAACTACAATTATAGATGTCAAGAATGACAATATAGAAGATATGTACATCAAGATTATTGATAAAAAGAACTCATCTACAATTTATTTATTGTATTATTATTATGAATATGAGTGGCCTAATGTATGGCTTATGAGTTCAACAGATGTAACTGATGTAATTGATAAGATTAAGAAACTCAGAAGAGGTGAGTAATTATGAGTATTAAGGTTAATTTAAGATTTGTAAAAGAATCAAAAGAACTTATTGAAGGTATTGAGAGATTAGTAAGATTAGTAGAATTTGATGTAAGAAACATTGAATTGTATCAAGATGAGTATGAGAATACATATGCTAAGTTAATTTATAAATCTCAGAAGTTAGAAGATGAGTATTTGATGAATTATTGTATATGTAGTATTCATCAAGGAACATTAGGACATTTCTTTGAAGTTAAATTTAATGACAAAAGTATTTATGAACTCAAAGGAGACTTTGGTTTCACAGATGACCAGTTGTTATATTTAAAGTATGGAAATCAGAATCTATACATTGTAGAAAAAGAAGGAGTGTTTGATGAGATAGGTGTTATATTCTCAGAGCAGGAGTTAAGAGAGTGGTTCAATGAGTACTGGGAACAAGTATATGCTTGGGAAGAAGATGATTTCCAGGGTTGGTTAAGAACTACAGTACAAAATGAATACTTAAAGATGTATATATTATTTGAATAAAGTAAAAGGAGTAAATAAAAAGTGGGATATTTTAAAGCAATGACAACATTATATGCAGAAGCATATTTAGAGAAAAACAATATGGAGTGGTCAGAGGAAAACTGGTCTAAAGCAATTGAATGGGCATATTCACATTCACCTAAAGAATGTATAGATTATTTGAAAAAAGATTTACTTTAATATTGACAAACTTGAAATATTTTGATATAATAATACTAGGTACAAATAATCAATTTTAAAAGTGTTAAGGAGTAACAATTATGGGTAAAGTATTTAAAGTAGAAGTAGTAAATGAGTTTTATCTTTATGATGAAGAAAACAAAGTAATAACATTTAAGCCAGGTCAAGTATGCTATTTAGATACAAAAGGACCTGGTGCAGGTTGGCCAATGTTAGAAGTTGCAGATGGTTACTGGTATGATGTTTGTTGTGAATCAGATGAAGCAGAGTATGAGTTCAAAGCTGAAGATGGTGAAGTTTACTTAAGAAGAGTAATTAATAAAGAGTTCTCAAAGCAGAGTTTATTGAACTTAATTAACTCAGAAAAAGCTTTAGAAGAAAACTATGGTAATATGTATCTAAAAGACATCTTAGAAAGAATCAAAGAAGAGTATGAAGAAGAACTTAGAATAGGTGTCTATTTTGGCTTTGATATCAATGAATATGTCGATTATGTGATAACGATGTGTGAAGGTTAATAAAATATATGGCTTAAATCTTAAAGCCTCTTAAAATCCATGTTTCGAGCTCTGGTGGATATATTGAAAAATCAATGAAAATCGAAAAATTGAGTTGAAAAGTGTTTGCCAGAAAAGTTAAGGAATTAAGAGAAATAAGTTTGCCAAAAGGTTTAAGAATTAAAGAATTGCCGAAAAGTTTAAGAATAAGAATTGCCGAAAGATTTAGAATTAAGTTTGCCGAAAGGTTTAAGGATTAATAAAAAGTGATTATTAAGAACTTTATAAATAGGTAATTATTTAAAAGGAGTAATAATAGAACATTAGAACTTAATAACTATTTAAAAATAGAAATGTGATAATTGTAGAAATTAACAATTATAGTTATTGTAGAAAATAAGTAATTAAGAAATGTAATATAATATATAAATACATAATAAAAAGTAAAAATAACTTAATTGTTGTTTTCTGAGTTATAAGTATATAGTAATGTTATTTATATATTATTTATAATGTGAAGTGCATTAAAAGTGAAATTGTGAGAGTTGTATAAAAAGTAGAAAAAGTAGAAAAAATCAGAAATAAATGAAAAGTTTGAATTATTTGAAAAATTCAAAATTCATCAATTTTCGAGAAAAAATCAAATTTCAGAATAATTCAAATTGTTTGAAAAATTCAAATAATTCAAATATTTCATTCAATTCAGAAAATTCATCAAAAAATCAGAAAATTCAGAATTTTCAGAAAATCAATCAAATTTTTCGAGATTTTAATAAAATTCAATCAATAAATCAAATAATCAGAATATTCAGAAATTGATTAAAATTGATTTAAAAATCATAAAAATTGAAAATTCAATTATTAAAATCTTTCTATTCTGAATATTTATTTTTCTATTGATTTTCTATTTTCAAGATGATAATATCTAATCATCAAATAAATGATATATGAATTTTTGATTCTGATTTATTCATATTATCATCAATTGAAATCAGAATAGAAAGAAGATGAATATATGAAGATATTAAAAGAATTATTAGAGAAATCATTTCAAAATGATAAAGATATCAAAATTTCATTGAAAGAAGATGATAAGAAGATAGAATTTGAAATTAATGAAAAATTCTATTCTAGATATATAGAAATATATATTCATAATGAATTTATCATAATTCAAGATAATCAATATCTAGAAGATGAAATTATAGAATTATTAAGAATTAATCATATTTTATTCGAATTTGATGAAATGAGAATGAATTTATTGATTCTTCAATTTTTAAAGAATTTTATTGATATAATCGAATAAAGAAAGAAAATAAAATTATGATAGAAGATAAATTAGAATATTTAAAAGAAGAATTGAAAAAGAATGATAAAAATAATAAATATATAATCGAAATTGAAAATGATAATGATTTTATATCAATTTCAGATAATTCAGATAATTCATTTAGATTATATTATTTATTAGATATTTCAGATTATTCAGAATATCTTATTCTCGATTCATTAGAAAATGATTATCAATATTTAAAGATATTAATTGATTATTTTTCATTCGAGAATGAAGAAAAAGAAATAGAAGAAATAAAATATCATTCTAAATTGATTTATAATCATATTGAATTTTTAGATAATTATTTCAATGATTAATTTTCTGATAATTAAAAAATAAAATAAAAATTATCAGAATATATGAAAAATCAATGAAATCATAAAAAATCTATTGATTTTTAATAAAAAAGATGATATTATTAAATCATCAAATGAAAGATAAATAAATCAATTATTTTTAATTAGATTTTTAGATTGATTTATTAAATAGATAAAATCTAATAGAAAGAAGAATCTTATGAATAAGAATGAAATGAAGAAAATTGAAAAGAATATTATTGAGATTATGAATGATTTATCATTAGAAATCATCAGAAATGAAGAAAATAAAATTCTCATTTCAGATTCAAGAAAGAATGAAATCAATTCATATCTTGAGAAAGAATTGAATGAAGATGAATTATCATTATTCTTTGAGAAAAAAATTCAGATTCATCAGAAAAAAGATGAAAATATTAAAATCAAGATGATTAAATTAGATGAATATAATCTAAAATTGATTTATCATCGAAAGAAAGATAATTCATTAGAATATCGAATTTTCATTTCTTATAAAGATGAAAATAAGAAATTGATAAGAAAAAGAATGAGAAATTCAGAAATCGATTCAATTCAAGATAATGAAAAGAAGATGATAAAATATCTTGATTCTATTCAAAAATCAGATATTAAGAAATCATTATCATTATAAGAAAGAAATGAGAATTAAATATGAATGAATATTATCTTAGAGAATTAAGAAAAAAGAATGAGAAAGAAATAAGAATGATATTTATATTTTTTATATTAATTATATTTATATCAATCATAATCTATTATCATTCTGAAATAAAAGAAAATCTATTATTCTATGAATATTTATTAAGAATAAAATTAAATCTATATATAGAATAGAATAGATTAAATAATTAGAATATTGAGATTAAATGAGATATAATTGAATAGAGAAATTTTAGAGATGAAATAAAAATAAAATCAGAAAAAAGAAAAATCTGAAAAATAAAATATTTCATCTCTAAAATATAAGAATCGGAGTTTTCAGATAATAAGATGAATTGAATTA
>JAEIGA010000480.1_pt1 | contig 58985 bp, 44 predicted proteins | sample 9270691 | NCBI WGS metagenome assembly JAEIGA01 (sample SAMN17057246, study PRJNA624740) | gut metagenome | biome: biome; isolation source: fecal sample | host: Bos grunniens | place: China: Xizang | collected 2019 | reverse complement strand
GCCGCCGCGGTTTTCACAGGGGTGCTTTTCATATTCCGTAATATAGCACAAACGCCGCGCGCGTGCAAGTGCCGCGCGCGGCGTCTGCCATCAGGGCGCAGTCGCCGGTTTCTGGACTAGATGAGGCGAATTACGGTGCCGTTTCCGTCCGAGCCGCTGTGCAGCTGGGAGGTGCTGAGAACATTGAGGCCAGGGTAGAGGACTTCGAAGTCGTTGCCGGATTCGGCGCTGTTGGGATAGAACTTTCCGCCTTCAAGAGTGTCAAGGAAGCCGCATTTGCCGTCGCGAACTGCCGGCACCAGATGCCGGACGAGCGAGGTCTCGTCCGCATAGTCCGACCAGATCTTCACCTCGGCCAAGGCAACGCGCGAGATGTAGCTTATCGTACCTGAAGTGTTCATTGCGAAGAACGTCAGCGGTGCGCCGGCGACGGTCAACCGTTTGGTAGTAGTGTCAAAAGAGTCGGTTGTGCTATCATAGACGAACTGGCCGTCGCGCATTGCGACTGTGTGTAGGGTATTGCCGGCTGAGATTCCGCTTTTTACCACGTAAGTCACCTTTCCTCCGAAATCGACTCTGAGTTGGCTGCTAGGCCACCCGCCCTCCTTGTGGAGTATCATGCCAAAGGACTCGGAGCTTGAACTTTCGCGGCCAGTCCACAGGGCCGCCACTTCTGACATAGTGTCAATGAATGCGGCCCTTGCCTCGACCATCGTGTTGCTGGTTGCCGTAAAGTCCGTCACGATGTACTGTGTCCCAGAAGACTGAAGCACCTTGTCGGCGAGAGAGTCCGAATTCCCGATGGTGAAGAACCGGGCGCAGGCAACCGATTTGCTCCACGCAAAGGGAAGCACAGCCGAGAAGGAGGTTTCGTCGTTGGCGACTGTGCCCAGGACCGAACAGCTGTCCCAGTGGGCGGGGTTGGCACCGCCGTCCGCCGCGCCGTACGCGACTACCACCTGGTTCGACGCGAATCCAGTAGTTAGCGCAAGCCTGGCCTCCAGTGCGCCATTGCGCGACACGATGGACGACGAAAGGATCTGCTTGTCCGCCGTCAGCGCCTCCGTAACCGATGCAACCGTCCAATCGCCGACGGTCGGATCCACGACATCGGCCTCGTTGTAGGTGAACGTGTCGGCGGCAGGCGACAGGAAGCTCCCGTCCACGCGGTTGTAGAGCGTCACCGTGTCGTCGTTCTTGACGCAGGGAATAAGATCGTAGATGAGCGAGGCGGAGTCCGTCCGGTTTGCCCACACCCGGAAGCTATAGAGGGTCATCCTTCCACGATTCAGCGAGGTGGCTGATCCATTGGAGTTGACGGCGAAAAGTCCCATCGGACAGGGCGACGTAAAATCGGCAGTGCTGACGGCGACATTGTCGGATCCGCCATCCCAGACAATGGAAGCGCCCTGGTTCGACTGGTCGATCTGATAGCGCCGGTCTTTTGTGCCGGTGTAGGTTGGCGTTCCGCCTGCCATGTCAAAGCGAAGGGTGGTGCCACCTTGGCTCAAGCAGAGGAAGGATGAGTCTCTGGCCGCTTTACGGGCGCCCCAAAAGCACTCGGTATATCCTGAGACCAAATAGTTGAAGCTGACATCCGCCGTGACGCGCCAATCCTGGTTGGGGCATTTGTCGCCGAGGATGAAATACTGCGAACCCGTTGACTTGAGTAAGGCGAGCTGCTTCTTGAAGGGCGGGGTGACGGTGGCCAGCATGAAGCGGTAGAAGGCGTCGTGGGGGCTGCTCACAGGATAGTTGAAGATCTCTTCACTTTCGCTCGCCGGGACCGTGGCCACAGAATCGACGGTATCCCAAGCGTTCATGTCCGCGCCATGGTCTGCGGCACCATGCACGGCGTAGAGCGTAATCGCGTCCGCCCCGGCCGACACCGCGAGGTCCACCGAGGTCACTACGCCGCCCTCCGAGTTGACGGCGGCTATGCGCACAGTGCGCGAAGGGCCCTGCGCAAGCGTTTCGCACGGCAGCGCCGCCACCGCGATCAGCAGACACGCCAAAACTGATCCTGGAATTTTCCTGTTCATCGCCGTCACTCCTTTTATTGGCGCTAATTATACAATATTCGTGCCAATAATAGAAGACCTATATATAGCGGTTTTTTGCGCCGCCATCAGCGCATCGTGGATTCGCGGACGACGAGGTCGGCGGCAAGCATGATGCGACGCTTCTCCTTCTCTGGGTTGTCGAAACGCCAGAAAAGCGTCTCCAGCACCGTCGCGGCGATTTCCGCACACGGCTGGCGGACGGTCGTGATCGTGGGCGAGACGAGCGTGGCGAGATTGACGTCGTCCACGCCGGTCACGAGGATGTCGCGCGGACACCTCTTGCCGATCCGCCGCAGCAGCTTCAGCACGTTCGCCGCGACAAGGTCGCTCGAGCAAACGACCGCGTCCGGCGGACTGCGCCGCCATTTCGCCGCCAGCGCGGCACTTTCTTGGAGATAGAGGCCGCTGCCAGCGAACGTGACGCCCCGCTTCTGCGCGATCGCGGCCATGAGTCCGTCCAGCCGCCGGCGCACGTTGGCGCTCATGTCCGCCCAGGCGGCGAAGGCGATCTTCTTCGCGCCGCGCTCGATGACGTGGCGGCCGACGATCTTGCCGATCTCGAAGTTGTCCACGCCCACGAAGTCGAAGCGGTCCCTTGCGGATTCCGACTCCACGTCCGCGTCGAGAATCACGACCGGAATCTTCGCCGACCTGAAGATGTGCAGCACTTCGCGGTTTGTCCTGTCGGCGCGGTCGCCGAAGTCGACGGGATGGAACACGACCCCCGCCACGCCGTCCGCGACCATCCTTCTGGCGGCCGCCACGACGACCGGACGCACCCGGTCCGAACGCAGCGCCGATATGTCCACGAAATCGATGGAAACTCCCTTTTCGAGACAGAGCCGCGAGAACTCCTGGCAGATCGGAGGATAGACCTCGACCTGCTTGAGCATCGGCATGACCAGCCCGACGGTCATCATCCGGCGCTTCACGAACGTGCCCACGCCGTTCTTCGCCATCACGAGCCCCAGCTCCTTGAGCGACTCCGTGGCCCTGACCGCCGTGAAATACGAAACGCCGAACCGGCGGCAGATAATCTTGAGCGACGGAAAAGCCGAACCCGGGGAATACTTCCCGGCAAGGATTTCCTTTCTCAGCAGATCAGAAACTTCGCGGTACTTGACGCTTCCGTCAGATTTACCGTCGTTCGATATTCCTATGCCGACCGATTTCGCAGTTTTCATAGCCTTAAACCGACATGCAATTGACATTGTCACAGAAAGGACGCCATATAGAGCGGCAGATGCAGTATGCCGTCCTTCTCCATGACGTCCCTGGCGTAAAGTATGATAGGCTCGCCAATGCGGTTGCCGAACTTCCTGCGGAACTTGTCAAGAGAGGAATGTGCCAGCTTTTTCCCGCTCTTCACCTCAACAGGACATATCCTGTCGCCGCGTCTTATGAGAAAGTCAATTTCCATGCGATTCTCCGCATTCTCAAGGTCATAGCGGGAATAGAAGAACAGACGTCTCCCCCGCGCCGCAAATGCCTGTGCAACGTAGTTCTCCATGACCATTCCCTCGTTGATTCCAAGATTGCCCGAATAGACCTCGCTGTAGAGCTTCCCTTCGGTGAAAGAGGAATCGCCCAGGGCCTGGGCAAGCATCAGCCCCGTATCCGACGAATAGACCTTGCATGTGGAATCGTCTTCGCTCAGCGCAAACGCCACGCTTGGATCGGTCGCGTTATAGGCGATGTTTGCAACCTTGGCGTCGGCAAGCCACAAGAACGCATCTTCATATGTGCGCCTTCTGGCGTTTCTTCCAAGCGACGCAAGAGAGAATTTCTTTTCCTTCTTGGCAAGCTGGCCAGGAATCCCGTCGAAAACGCGCCTGACCTTTGCTGCACCGGTCTTTGCGAACTTGGCTATGTCATCCCGGTAAAGCTTCAAGATCGTCCGCTTCGCAATGTCCGTCTCGCCAAAGTTACGCGTCTCGCGGTACTTTTCCACGACACCAGGCATACCGCCGACCATAAGGTATTCCCGGAATCGGTGCATTGCCGTATCGTGAAAACTCCGCCCCATCGGATTCCGTTCGTCATACATGCGTTTTATGAGAGGGAATGTAACCTTGTCGCCCATAGCCCACAAGAACTCCTCGAAGTCCATCGGATACATGCCTACAGATTCCTCCTCGGATGGTATCGTGATGTCCTTCACATTCATCTTGATTGAGATCAGCGAACCAGTCTCGATGTAGTCGTACCTTCTGTCGGCCACGAGCGCCTTGATTAGTTCTCTTGCCTGCGGACATCTCTGCACTTCGTCAAACACGATTAGGGTATTCCGTTCATACAACTCCACATTGTACGCAAGACTGATCTCCGTAAAGAGGATGTTCAAGTCGTCAGGATGCTCAAGAATTGCCGACACAACCTTGCGATTCGGCTTCATGAAGTCGATTACGGCAACTGATTTATACTCGCGTCTGCCAAACTCCTCCACAATGGTACTCTTGCCGACGCGTCGCGCGCCCTCAATCAAGAGCGCCGTCTCTCCATGAGAACGATTTTTCCATTCAAGCAACTTATCGTATATCTTGCGCTTAAAAAGCATATTCGTCCCTTTTTTAAATTGAATTATACCATAAAGTGTCTTTGGGAAGCAAGTGCAAATACACGTTTTAAGCGATATGTCAGTCGTATTATGACACGTTTTTAAGCATATACTACAGGTGTCGTCGGCACGTTTTTATGATTTCAGACAATTGCAAAATCTTGAAAATCATCTCGCGGATAGTTCGCGAAATGAGCAAAGTTTCATTTCCAAGATTTGTCAAGGGAATGCCGCTCGGCCGTTTTCATTGTGCAGAACGAAGCCTTGCCCCGAAAAGGCCAGGGGTGGAATCTTCGTCGTGCTGGGGATTCCAAAACTTCACATCCCACTTCGCGCCCTTGCGCTCTTGGTCGCCGAAGATGTTCACGATGTTCGTGTAGACCGTTACCTCAAGGCGGCCGCGCGACGCCGCTCCGGAAGGAAGCGGCCAAGAGTAAGGCGCCCAGGCGCGAGTGCCAAGGTCGACACCGTTCCAGCGCACGTGCGCGAATGCATTGCCGACATCGAGCTCCAGCGCCGCCGTGGCTTTCGGAAGCTCCACATTGTCGAGCGTGTATGTCATGGCTCCGCAAAATCCGGCGAAACCCTGTTCGGCAATGGCACCCGGCGCAATCGTCGCCGGGATTGGGGAAAGGACTCCGCCCCTCTCCGTGAACGCACCCGCCGCGAACGCCGCCGGCAGGAAGTAGTTGACGTCCGGCTCGCCCGAAACAAGCCGTAGCACATGCTCGCCCGGATTCAGCTCAAGCGGCGCGGTCTCGGCGTAGAGCGGACAGAACTCGAGCGGCAGCGACGCGCAGGGACGCGCCGCGGCAATCGGCTTCCCGTCCAGCTCAAAGCGATACGGCTCCGCCTTGTGCCGCAGGACCTGCTCGCCTACCGGTTCGCCCTCGCCGTCGTCGACTGGACGCCCCGAGGCCGTCACTGCATACGACATCGCGCACGTCCGCAAGACGAGCCGAATGCCGCCGACTCCATCCGCGACCGTAAAGCGCGCCGTTCCGTCCGCCGCAAACGGCAGGCGGAAAACTGGATCGCGGTCAAGCGCGTAAGCGAGGCGTCCGAGCCTGAGCGGCGTTGCCGGCGCGGACGGCGCGGGCGGCATTTCGCCCGGGCCGAGCACCAGCACGCAGCGCGACTGAATCACGCAGGGACGGCGGACGTCGCCCGACACGGCGACGAGCTGACGCGGTCCGTTGCACATCATGTCGAGCGCGGCGATGGTGCCGTCCGCCCATTCGCGTACGATGAGGCCGTCGGCCGGGGTGCCGTCCTGCTCCAGGAAGCGGACGCGCCGCGAGGTGCGCTTCCAGACCCAGCGCGCAGCTTCGGTCATGTTGGTGAACGCCATGCCGCTCTTCGCGACGACAAAGCCATTGTCCTTCGCCTCGAAGACGATGGGCAGATCGGACTCGTCCTCGTCCGCGAGCAAATCGACCGAAATCTGCCGTCCGTCCAGTTCGCGCAGCAGCCATTCGACCCGCGGGCAGCTCCATCCCGCGAGACACGCGATCGAGCCTTCGCGCCGCGGATAGCGCACTGCCACCTGATAGACCGAGTCCTGGCGGCGAGCGAGATGCGCCGCGCGCTTCGCGTCGGCAAAGAAGTCCTTGAGCTCGCCATGCCAGGGCTGGCCCGCCATCATCGGCGAAAGGTAGCCGTGCTTCTCGACGAGTCCGCGGTGGTCCATTACCTGCATGCTCGTGAGATAGTGGTCAATGCCGTGAAGCGCCGACATCCACACCATCTGGCGCATCCGCGCGGCAGTCATGTCGTTCGGGCCGCAGGCGTAGAGCTCGATAAGGCCGCCGTTCCGATTGCGCGAGGTCGCGTGCTGCGCCGTCGCGAAGGTGAGCCACTCCGGCTCGTTCTTCTTCATGTCGTAGCCCTTGCCCAAGCTTGCCCGCGAATAGATTTCGTCGATGCCCGGCAACGACTCGCCCTTGATTGCCACAAGCGGATCGCCGTTGCAGAGGCACGCGCCCCAGACGCCGTGCTCGTTGATCATGTGGCCGGTGAAGAGAATCCCCATCCGGTCGCACCAGGCGCGGATCTGGTCGAAGTACGCGGTGCGGAAGCGCCGCCCCATCAGCTTCGCGTAGACCGACCACACCTCGGCGGAGCCGCCGCCCGCAAGAAAGCCCTCGACATCGGCGCGGAACTCTCGCCCCGTCTCGGCGCGGTATTCGTCCTCCATCCCGATCCAGCGGCGGAAATGCTTGCGGCAGCCGCTCTTCAGGGGAACGGCGACCGGGTGACCCGGCTCGTCGGTGAAGATGCCGAGAATGGTCTTTGAGGCGAAGTACTTGGCGAGGCGCTTCTCGTAGACCTCGTGCGTCATCTGGATAAAGAGTTGGACGGCCTCCGGCTCGCAGACATTCACCCAGCCCTGCGGCGCCAGGACGACTTCCCAGCTGAAGCCGCCGCCGTCCTTCGGGTAGACCGCCCACTCGCTGTAGCGGAAGCGCTCGTCGGCGGCGGGGACGCGTCCCTTGCAGGTGCCGCTCGGCCAGTTGTACTCGTCGTAGAGCCACACCTTCATGCCGTTCGCCTCGGCCTCGCGGCAGAGCGTCTCGACGGCGTGGAGCCACTCCTCGCCCATGTACTTGTACTGGAGGCCGCTCCTCGCGTAGATGAGGAACTGGTCGAAGCCGTCGGCCTTGAGCGCGGCGACCTTGCGCCCGAGCTCGGCGTCGGTGGGACGTCCCGTCACCGCGAGAAACGGCATGACGGGGTTGATTTCGGCGGACGCGCCAAGCGCGCCAACGGCGACCGCAGCCGCCGCGAACAGCATAAGGTAGTTCTTCATAAGGTGAATTATACTATATTTGCGCCGCGCGTGGGCATCCTATATATAGCGGTTTCTGCTCCGCGGTCAGCGGGCGGTAGACTCGCGGACGACGAGTTCGGCGGCGACCATGATGCGGCGCTTCTCCTTGTCCGGGTTGTCGAAGCGCCAGAACAGCGTCTCGAAGGCCGTGGCGGCGATTTCCGCACAAGGCTGGCGGACTGTGGTGATCGTCGGCGAGACGAGCGTCGCGAGGGCGACGTCGTCAACGCCGGTCACGAGGACGTCCTGCGGGCACCGCTTCCCGATCCGCCTGAGCAGCTTCAGCACGTTCGCCGCCACAAGGTCGCTCGTGCAGACTACCGCGTCGGGCAGGCTGCGCGCCCACTTGTCCGCCAGCTTCGCGCCGTCCTGGGTGTACATGCTGCTGCCGGCGAACCTGACGCCGCGCCGCTCGGCGATCGCCGCCCTGAGCCCGTCCAGCCGCCGGCGCGAGTTGTCGTTCATGTCCGACCAGGCGACGAACGCCACCGTCCGCGCACCGCGCTCGATGACGTGGCGGCCGACGAACTTGCCGATCTCGAAGTTGTCGACACCCACGAAGTCGAAGCGGCCGTCGCCGGGCGCCGGCTCTACGTCCGCGTCGAGGATGACGACCGGGACGCCGGCGTCGCCGAGGATGCGCAGCACCTCGCGGTTCGTCTTCGCCGCATCGCCGCCGAAGTTCACCGGATGGAACACGACGCCGGACACGCCGCCCGCGGCCATGCGCCTCGCGGCCGCGACGACGACTGGGCGCACCCGGTCGGAGCGGAGCGACGAGATGTCCGCGAAGTCGATGGCGACGCCTTTCTCGAGGCAGAGGCGCGAGAACTCCTGGCAGATGGGCGGGTATATCTCGGCCTGCTTCAGCATCGGAACAATCAGGCCGATGGTCGTCACCCGGCGCGCGACGAACGTCCCGACGCCGTTCTGCGACTTGACGAGCCCCAGCTCCTTGAGCGCCTCCAGCGCCTTGACCGCGGTGAGATACGACACCCCGAACCGGCGGCAGAGCATCTTCAGGGAAGGGAACCTCGCTCCCGGGGCGTACTTCCCGGCGAGGATCTCGCCGCGCAGCGCGTCCGAGACCTCGCGGTACTTGGTGCCGCCGTCGAGGTCGCCGGCGTTGGCCTTTTTCGGGTTCGTTGTCTTCACGGTGCGGGTATTATACCAAAATCGGCTTCACTGCGGCGAGCGGCGGATTATGGTATAATACAGACCATGTCAACGATACTCGACCGAATCGTCGCGAACCGCGAGAAGTATGCCTGCGGGGTGAAGACCCTGGGGCCGTGCAAGATTCCGTCCCCCGTCCGCCACCGCAAGTACGTGGCCGACGGCGAGCGCGTCTTCGCCACCGAAAGCGAGTCGCATGCGCGCTTTGCCGAGACGAAGCTCGGGCATATGCCGACGTTCGAGAAGGCGGGCCCGAAGGAGGCGATCTTCCACGACCCGAGCTGGACGCGGGTCGGCATCGTGACGGCCGGCGGGCTCTGCCCGGGGCTCAACACGGTCATCAAGGGCCTGGTGGAGATCCTCGAGTTCGACTACGGCGTCAAGAAGGTCTTCGGCATCCGCTACGGCTATGCGGGGCTCAACCCCAAGTACGGCTACGAGCCGACGCTGCTCAACCCCGACGCCGTCGACACCATCCACGAGGCCGGCGGCACCGTCCTCGGCTCGAGCCGCGGCCAGCAGCCGACCGAGGTCATGGTCGACACGCTTGAGCGGATGAACATCAATGTCCTCTTCTGCATCGGCGGCGACGGCTCGCTTCGCTGCGCGAGCGACATCGCGGCGGAGGTGCTGAGGCGCAAACTCAAGATCTCGGTCGTCGGCATCCCGAAGACAATCGACAACGACCTCATGTTCGTGGGGCGCAGCTTCGGCTTCGAGAGCGCGGTCGCCGAGGCAGCCGAGGTCATCCGCTGCGCGCACGTCGAGGCGAAGGGCACGCCGCACGGCATCGGCCTCGTGAAGCTGATGGGGCGCGACTCGGGCTTTATCGCCGCGTCCGCGACAGTCGCGAACCCGGTCGTCAACTTCTGCCTCGTCCCCGAGGTCAAGTTCGAGCTCGAGGGCGAGCGCGGGCTGCTCATGGCGCTCGAGCGCCGCTTTGCCGCCGGAAAGTCGCACGCCGTCATCGTCGCCGCCGAGGGCGCGGGGCAGGAGCTGATGGAGGGCGCCGAGGAGCGCGACGCGAGCGGCAACGTCCTCAAGAAGGACATCGGCGAGTTCCTGAAGCGCCGCATTTCCGAGCACTTCAAGGAGAAGGGTTTCGACGCCAGCGTCAAGTACATCGACCCGAGCTACATCATCCGCAGCTGCCCGGCGCGCGGCACCGACGCCATCAGGTGCTACGAGCTCGCGCGCGCGGCGGTGCACGCGGCGATGGCCGGCCGCACCGACTGCGTGGTGGGCAACATCGGCGAGAGCTTCGCGCTGGTGCCGATCGCGCTGGCGACGATTGAGCGTCAGAAGCTCGACACCGACGGCCAGGCCTGGCGCAGCGTGCTCGACGCGACCGGCCAGGAGTTCTACTTCAACGCCGTTCCCCGTGACCTCTTCGTCGGCGACGTCTTCGCCCCCTGACCGCCGCGCGCGGGACATGCGCAAAATATGGTATAATACACGGAAATGAACGGGAAGAAAGCGCTGACGGTGGTACTCGTCGCACTCGCCTGGGTCTGGACGGCCTACGAGTGCGACACGATCGGGATTGACGTGTTCGACATGCTGCTCAAGCGCTTCCCTGGCCAGCTCTGGATCATGGCTGTGGTGCTGACGTATCTTACCATCATCTGGATGCCCAACCACCTGCTGACGCGGGCGGTGATGGGCATTTTCATGCTCATTCCGGCTGAGCTCTTCAAGTTCACGCGGCCGATGCTGCCAGAAAGCGGCTTTGCGCCGGTCCATATCGTGGTCGGCCTTGCCTACGTACTTGCGATAATTGGCATGTACGGGATGTTCTATCCCTGGCGGATTGAGAAGCTCGTCGGCGTCGGCGACGGCAAGGAGCGCAAGCCGGGCGGGGAGGAAGAGGCTGCGGCATGAGCCTCTCGCTCGCGATCCTTCCGCCGCTCATCGGCGGGCTGGGGATATTCCTCCTCGGGATGAAGCATCTTTCCGAGGGGCTTCAGGCGATGGCCGGCGGTGGTCTCCGTAATTTCATGGCCAGGGCGACGAGCCACCGCATCGTCGGCATCGGCTCGGGCATCGTCTCCACCATGATCGTGCAGTCGTCGTCCATCATCACGGTGATGCTTGTCGGCTTCGTTTCGACCGCGCTCATGACCCTGCAGCAGGCGTTCGCCGTCCTCATCGGCGCGAACATCGGCACCACGGCGACGATCTGGATCATCGCCTACGCGCCCGATCCGCAGCTCCTTGGCTTCGTCGGCCTCGGGCTCGGCGGCATCCTCTACTTCTTCCTCCGCGGCGAAAGGGTGCATAACCTCGGCCTCGCCGTGATCGGCCTCGGGCTCGTCTTCCTCGGCCTCTACTTCATGTCCAAGGGCGTCTCGCCGATCCGCGAGGACCCGGAGGTCGCCGCGACGTTCTCGCGTCTTTCCGCGGACTCGATGTACGGCGTCTTCGCGGTCGCCGCGGTGGCGACGGTCTTCACCGCGGTTGTCCAGTCCTCCGCCGCGACGATTGCGATCGCGATGGCGCTCGCCGCGCAGGGGCTCATCACCTACGAGGTGGCGATCGCAGTCCTCTTCGGCGCGAACATCGGCACCACCGCGACGGGCTGGATCGCAGCGATAGGCGGCACGGCAGACGCCCGCCGCACCGCGCTTTCGCACACGCTCTCCAACCTGCTCGGCTCGCTGGCGCTGATCTGGTTCTTCCCGCTCTTCGTCAAGTTCGGCCAGGCGGTGTTCGCGAACTGGGACGTCGCCGAGACGACCGTCGTCTCCGGCCGCGAGGTGAAGGCGTTCACGCACATGATGGCCCCCATCGCCATCACCGACACGCTGTTCGCGGTCTGCCGCGGACTGATCTTCTTCCCGCTGGTCAGGCCGTTCTGCCGCTTCGTCGAGCGGCTCATACCGCAGCCGGAAAACGAGAAGCCGCACCTCTCGGCGCTTAAGTTCGGCGCGAAGATCTCGCCCGTCATCGCCTGCGACCAGGCGCTCCTGGAAGTTGACTTCATGAAGCGCTCAAACCTCGAGCTCCTCGACTGCGCGCGCAAAGTGCTTTCGGGCGAGACCGAGGATGACGACGGCCCCGAGCGGCACATCGTCCACCGCGAGGACATCCTCGACAACGTCCAGCGCGAGATTACGGAGTTCCTCGGCTCGATGATGTCCAAGCGCCTGCCGCGCGACGTCGCCGAGCGCGCGCAGCGGCTGCTCAGGCTCACCGACGAGCTGGAGTCGGTCTCGGACGAGTGCGCGACGGTGCTCAAGGTGGTGAAGCGCCTGCGGAAGCAGAACCAGCGGATGTCGGAGCAGTCGGTGGCGCTGCTCCTCGACGTCCACGACAAGGTGGCGTCATTCGCCGCGGACATTACGCCGCTCATCCGCTCTCCGCGCACGCCATTCGACCTTGAGGCACTGCAGCGCCGCTCCTCGGAGCTGCACACGTTCGTGCGCGAGTGCCGCCGCATCCAGCTTGGGCGCGTCGGTCCGGAGGACCCCGGCTCGTCGATCCGCGTCTTGGGCGAGCTCGACGTCATCAACGCCTACGAGCGCATCCGCGCCTACTACCTCAACTGCGCCGAGACCCTGGCGGGCGGCAAGTCCGGCGCGCCGAGGGCGGCGTCGTGAGCGGCTCCGAGGCGAGCGTGCTCGTGGTCGAGGACGACCCCACCATCCGCGCGCTCCTCGCGATGGCGCTCTCCGGCGCCGGCTACGCCGACGTGCGCGAGGCCGCGCGCGGCGACGAGGGACTTGCGGAGGCGAAGCGCCGCGCGCCGGACCTGGTGCTGCTTGACGTGATGCTGCCGGGGCTGGACGGCTTCGCGTTCGCGCGCGCCGTCCGTGCCGCCCCCGCGCTTGCCGCGACCCGCATCATCATGATCACCGCGCGCACGCAGCCCGAGGACATCGTGCGCGGGCTCGAGGCCGGCGCCGACGACTACGTCGTCAAGCCGTTCGACCGCAAGATCCTGCTCGCCCGCGTCAAGGCCGTGCTGCGCCGCGGTCTGCCGGTCACCGAGGGCCGCGACTTCGACGGACTCAGGATCGACGAGCCCTCGCGCACCGCGACGCTGCGCGGCAAGTCGCTCGACCTCACCGCCGGCGAGTTCTCGCTCCTCACGCGGCTCGTGGCGCACCGCGGACGCGTCTTCGCCCGCCCGCCGGACGAGCGCACCGTCGACGTGCAGGTCGCCAACCTCCGGCGCAAGCTCGGGCGCTGGGGCGACCACATCGAGACCGTGCGCGGCGTCGGCTACCGCATCTCCGAATTCGACCAATGAGCGCCCGCGACCCATCCCGCCGCTTCTCCGTCGTGGCCACCGTCGTCGCGGCCGCCGCGTTTGCCGCGGTGATTGCCGCGTTCGCGGCGCAGGTCGTGTCCTTCGGGCGGGACGTCGAGCGCTGGGCGCGGCGCGACCTGAAGACGCAGGCGGAGCTGACCGCCGCCGGACTTGCCGCGCCGCTCCGCACCCAGGACTTCCGCCGGCTGCGCGAAGTTGCCGCCGCGCTGGAGCTGAAGGGGCTTGTCCTGCGCGTCCGCTCGCCCGGCGGCGGCGTCCTCTACGACGGCGGGCGTGGCGAGCCGATGCTGGAGGAAAGCGCCGCGGCCGGCGAGCACTCCGTTGCCGTCGCCATCCGCCGCAAGCAGGTGTTCGAGCCGTTCCGCCGCGCGGTCGCGCTGTTCGCGCTGGCCGCGCTCGTCGGCGCGCTCGGGATGTCCGTCGTCTTCTTCGCCCTCTACCGCCAGCGCGTGCGCATCCGCGAGCTTGCGCGCCTCGAGCGCTATCGCCGCGAGTTCGTGGCCGACGTCTCGCACGAGATCAAGACGCCGCTCACCGGCATCCTCGGCGCGGCGGAGATGATCGGCGCGGCGGATGACTCCGCGCGCCCGCGCCTCGCCGCGATGATCGCGAAGGAGTCGAAGCGGCTCAACGCGCTCGTCCAGCAGATCCTCGACCTCGCGCGTCTCGACCGCGAAGGCGTCGCGCCCGAGCGCGCGCGGACCGACCTTGCGGGGCTCGTCCGGGAGGTCCTGGAGGAGCGGCGGGCGGAGGCGGAGTCGCGCGGCGTGGAGCTCGTCTTCCGCGGCAACGGCGAGGTGTTCGCGGACTGCGACGCCACCCTCGTCGCGGAGGCGGTCTCGAACCTCGTCGGTAACGCAATCAGGCACTCCGGCTCGCCGAAGGTGGAGGTCGCCTGCGCGGCGACGGCACACGGTGCGGAGATTGCGGTGGAAGATCACGGCGTCGGCATCCCGCCGGAGCACATCGAGCGCGTCTTCGAGCGTTTTTACCGCGTCGACCCGGCGCGCGCGGCGGAGTCGGGCGGGGCGGGGCTGGGTCTCGCGATCGTCCGCCGCATCGCCCGCCTCCACGGCGGCGACGTGCGCCTCGAGCTGGTCTCGCCGCATGGCTGCCGTTTCGTCTTCGCCCTGCGCTGAGGGCGCCGTGTGAACAGTCCTCGCGCAGGCCGTTTATGTCCTGTCTGCCCCTTGACAATCGGCTTGGGGTTTTGTTAAACTTTCCCGCATTGGAAGATGTGAGAAGGGAACATATGAAAAAACTTTTGTTTGCCGTTGTCTGCATTAGCACCGCGCTGAATGCGTCGGCGGAGGTCGCCGCCGCGTTTGACGCGGACTATCTTCGCCCCGTGCGTCCGATCGGCGTCGACGGTCAGCCGGAGTGGAACGTCAAGTCGGTGTTCTTCATGTATCCGCCGACCTTTGGCTTCGCGCGCTGCGAAGGGGCGGCGTCCTACCGCTTCACGGTGAAGGACGAAGCGGGCGTCGAGCGGACGTTCACCGGGCGCTCGCCGAACGACTCCATCGCGCCGGTCTGGAAGGACCTCCCGCTCTCGGGCTGGATGGACGTGCGGTGCGAGGCCCTGGACGCGAAAGGCGAGGTCATTGCGAAAGTCGGCGAGCGCAGCTTCTGGAAGCAGGCTCCCTTCATCCAGGGGTCGTATCCCGCCGCAAAGCGCTCGGCGGAGGAGACGGCGAAGCTGATCGCCCGCTATGTGATGAACCAGCCGATCGTCCAGGCCAACTACCTGAGCGGCAAGCCGGTGCCGGCGGAAATGGTGAGCCCCAGCAACCAGGTGTTCATTGCCTATCCCTCGAAGATGGGCGCGGCGGTCGTCTCCGCCATGGCCAAACTTGCCGCCGGCGATACCGACGAGGCGAAGGCCGCGCGGCGGCTCGCCGAAGGCGCGGTCGCGAAGCTGATGTCGATAACCGAGCCCGAAGGACGTCCGCTCGCCGGCTTCCCGCGGACATACGAGGCGCATCCCGCGCTGGTCTGGCATCCGGCGAAAGTGGTCGGGAACAACAACGGCAAGATAATGCTCGTCTACCCCCGCGCGGTCGCCAACGCCTATCTCGACCTCTACGAGGTGACGAAGGATCCGGAGCTCAAGGTGGCGGCGGTGCGCATTGCCGACCGCTACCTGAAGCTGCAGGGCGAGGACGGTTCCTGGCCGCTCAACGTGTGGCTGAAGGACGGCACCGCTGTCGAGCAGAACCGGCTTGTCCCGGTGCACATGCTCGGCTTCCTCGAGCGCATGTACGAAGTGACCGGCGACATTAAGTATAGAACTGCTGCGGACCGTGCCTTTGCATACGTGGAGAAGGGCCCGCTCACGACCTGGAACTGGGAGGGCCAGTTCGAGGACGTCGCGCCCACTTCGCCCTACCAGAACCTGACGAAGCACGACGCCTGCGATACGGCGATGTATCTCGTCAGGCGTTTCCCGTCAGACCAGCGCCGCATTGCGCAGGCGCGCGAGATCGTGCGCTTTGCCGAAGACCAGTTCGTATGCTGGGAGCGTCCTATGCACGGCAAGCAGGACCCGCGCTGCAAGCTGCATGTCTGGGACTGCGATTCTTGGCGCTGCCCCGCCGTCCTTGAGCAGTACAACTGCTATGTGCCGATCGACGCCTCTTCCGCCAAGCTGATCCGCACCTATCTCGCAATGTTCCGCGCGACGAAGAACCCGCTCGACCTCGCGCGGGCCCGTGCTCTCGGTGACGCGATAATCCGCGAGACGCACGACGACGGATACCTCCCGACGTTCTGGATGAAAACCTGCGAGGACTGGCCGAACTGCGCACTGGCCTCGGCCGCCGCGCTCGTCGAACTCAGCCGCGAAATCCGTTAAGTCTTTAGAAAGGAACACCAGCAATGCAGATTACCAAACGTGAATTCCTGAGGAAACTAGGGCTCGTCGGCGCAGCCGGCGTCACCGGCGCCGCGTTCGGCGACCAGGTCCCCGCCGACGCCGGCACGGCGGGGCGGTTCTTCATCCGCGAAGAGGACGACTGGGGCGTCAAGCGCGTCTTTGACATCCCGCACTCGATGGAGGACGGGCCGAGCGCGTTCCTGAAGGACGGCAAGGTGTTCCGTCCGATGCGCGAGGTGCCGATCTTCCACGAGACAGACGTGGTGGTCGTGGGCGGCGGTCCGGCCGGCTTCTGCGCCGCCATCGCCGCGGCGCGCGCGGGCGCGAAGGTGGCGCTCGTCGAGCGCTACGGCTCGCTCGGCGGGCTCTTCACCAACGGCCTCGTGCTGCTCCTGATGGCGACGAGCGTCAAGGAGGACGGCAAGTGGCGGCTCGTCACCAAGGGCATCGCCAAGGAGTTCATGGACCGCGGGCTCAAGGAGGGCATCTCCACCGGCGACTTTACCGACCAGTACCACTGGCAGCCGACGCTCGACGCCGAGGGCTCGAAGTACCTGATGGACAAGATGATCGCCGAGGAGAAGGTCGAGATGTTCTTCCACAGCTGGGGCGTGGACGTGATCCAGGACGGCATGGAGGTGAAGGGCGTCGTGTTCGAGTCCAAGCAGGGCACGCAGGCGATCCTGGCGAAGCAGGTGGTGGACGCGACCGGCGACGGCGACCTCCTTTTCAGCGCCGGCGGCGACTACCGCCAGTACACGCACGGCATCGGCCACTGCGTGCAGCTCGCGAACATGGACCGCATCACCGCGAAGGACCGCCACCGCGACAAGGACGGCAATCCGTTCCCGCACTGGCCGCTGGCATCGAACGAGCCCAATCGCGGCCTCTGGTGGGGCAACATGGGCCCGGGGCCGAAGGGCAACGGACTCGACGTGCGCGAGCTGAGCCACGCCGAGGTCAACTTCCGCCGGCGCTGGTGGGAACAGGTGCGCGAGATGCAGAAGACGCCCGGCTGGGAAAAGGTGTATATTGCCAACACCTGCTCGCAGATCGGCGTCAGGACGACGCGCCTTGTGGACGCCGAGTTTGTCGTCGACGCGGCGGCGGCGCACGCCCCGGCTCCGGCCGACACGGTGGCGTGGGCGGGCGACGGCGGCGCGGGCTACGGCATCGCGGTGCCGTACCGGCAGCTCGTTCCGAAGAAGGTCGAGAACCTCCTCTGCTGCGGCCGCATGCTCGGCGCGCCGGACACGATCGAGACGCTGCGGCTCATCACGCCGTGCATGACCAACGGCGAGGCGGCGGGCACCGCGGCGGCGATGGCGGCGAAGGCGGGGGTGCATCCGCGCGACCTCGACGTCAAGGCGCTCAGGAAGGCGCTCGCCGAGGCAGGTGCGTACCTGGGCTGATCGCGCGCGCTTTGACATGAAAGGAAATTAAATGAAGATCGGAATGATCTGGCGGATGGCGGCGATGGCCGTTGTCGCCGGCTTGGCCCAGTTGGCATGTCGCGCGGCCGACCTCGGCGCGCTTGCGCGCGAGGACTACGCGCACGCAGTCCGCCCCGGCGGCGTCGACGGCAGCCCGTTCTGGAACATATACGCCCGGATGTTCATGTATCCGCCGGCGTTCGACTTCTCGAAGGGCGGACCCGACACGGTGAAGTACCGCTTCACCGTCTTCGACGCGGCCGGGAAGACCCACGTCTTCGACGCGCCGTCGTCGCAGTCGCCGCTGACGCCGGTCTGGAACGACGTCGCCCCCGGCCAGGCCTGGGTGTATGTCTCGGCGGTGGACAAGGACGGCAAGGTCAACGGCATCCCCGACTGGCCGCGCGACCGCTTCTCGCGCACGTTCTGGCGCTCGGCGCCGTTCCGTCCCGGGGCGTATCCGCCCGCGCCGCGCTCCTACGCCGAGGCGGTGGCGAAGTGCGGCGACGAGATCTTCGAGCGTCCGGCGACGCAGTACTTCCTCAAGACCGGCAAGCCCGACCCCGACTACAAGCACAACTGCTATCCGGCGAAGATGCACTCCGCGCTCATCCTCGGGATGCTCGGCTACGCCGAGCGGCGGCCTGACCGCGCGGCGGACGCGCTGAAGCTCGCGCGCAACGCGGCGGACTTCCTCATCTCGATCTCGCAGCCCAAAGGCGCGCCGCTCGAGTACTGGCCGCCGACGTACGCGGACAAGCGCGAGGCGGGGTCGTTCCGCTACGGGCAGAACATGCTCATCTACCCGTGCGGCGTCGGCGCGGCGTACCTGGCTCTCTACGACCGCGTGAAGGACGCGAAGTACCTGGACGCCGCGAAGCGCATCGCCGACACGTACGTGAGGCTCCAGGAGGCGGACGGCACCTGGCCGATCTTCATCCGCGAGTCGGACGGCAAGGTGCTGAACGAGAACCGCGTGCAGCCGACCGGCGTCATCACCTTCCTCGAGCGGCTCTACCGGACCTGCGGCGACGAGAAGTACCGCGCGTGTGGAGATAGGGCGTTCGCGTGGATCGAGGCGCATCCGCTCAAGGACTGGTTCTGGGAAGGGCAGTTCGAGGACTCGCCGCTGGTGCAGAAGTACGAGAACCCGTCGAAGCACCCGGCCTGCGAGCTGGCGCTCTACCTGCTAGAGCGCTTCCCCGGCGACCCGAAGTGGCTGGCGGTCGTGCGCGACATCCTGCGCTACGCCGAGGACCAGTTCGTCTGCTGGGAGAAGCCGTGCGCGGCGAACGGCCACGGCGTCAACACGCCGATCGGGGTGCCGTCCATCCAGCAGAACCGCTATGACGACTGGTTCTACCCCTGCGTGCTCGAGCAGTACGTCTACTACGTGCCGGTCGACGCCTCGAACGCGAAGCTGATCCGCACCTACCTCGCCCTCTACCGCGCCGGCAAGAACCCGCTCGACCTCGCGAAGGCGCGAGCGCTCGGGGATTCGCTCGTGCGCATCCAGCGCCCGAACGGCTACATCCCGACCGAGTATGCGCTCGTCGAGAAGCGCGACGACCCGAACCAGGGCTGGCTTAACTGCTCCTGCGCCGCGCTGTCGGCGCTGGCCGAGCTGGCTGCGGTCGACGGCGAGTGATCATAGATATTTCTAGGGAGAAGAACAAGATGCACCTGAAGTTGGCAATGTCTGCCGCGGTTGCGGCGATGGCCTGCGTGTCGGCGGCGACGGAGATCGTCGTGTGCGACCAGCTCGGGCAGACGATCGACATCTACGACGACGCGGGCTCCAATGTATGGCGCTGGACTGCCGCGAACGACCCCGGCATTCCCGGCAAGTTCAAGGCCGCCTTCGCCGGCAATGTCGCCGAGGCGAAGAGCGTCGACGGCGGCAAGAAGATTTTGATGGTGTCGTGCGGTGGACGCTGGGCCGTCCTTGACCGCGCGACGCGCAGGGCCGAGGCGTGGGGAACGAACCGGGGCTGGAGCCATTCCATCGAGCTCGTCGGCAAGGACGTGGTGGCGGTCGTCTCGACCGGCGGCGGCGATTCGCTTTTCCTCTTCGACATCTCGGGCGAGGCGGCGCTGAAGCCGGAGCTGCAGAAGCAGTCGGTGCTCGGGTTCGACTCTCCGCACGGCCTCCACTACGACGGCAAGTGGCTGTGGCTCGTCGACACGCCCGGCCTCCACCGGTGCGCGCTTTCGCACGGCAAGGACGGCGAGCCGGTGGCGGCGGTCGAAAAGACTTGGCCGTTTGCGCCGTTTGGCGCCGCCGACGGGCATGACCTCCGTCCCGTGCCAGGCACCTCTCTGCTAGCGATCACGACCAACGAGAAGGTCCTTTTCTTCGACATGGCGGCGGAGAAGTGGCGCGAAGACCTATTCGTCGAGCGGGTGGGCGTGAAGGGCTTCGACCCCTCGCCGGACGGAAAGAGCTTCCTTGTGACGACCGCCAAGACGAAGTGGTGGACCGATTCGCTGGAGCTGTGTGTTCTTGGCGAGAATGGCGGCAAGGCGGTGTTTTCGCCGTTCCGCACCATTCCCGGCGCAAGAATCTACAAGGCCCGCTGGGTCAAGTGACAATATCGCCGAGCTGCGCTTTGGGCAAATCATTTTCGCCTCGCGGTTCGCGATTTTTGGTATAATGTTCGGCCAAATCAACCCGAAAGGCAATAAATGAACGCTGAAGCATGGAAGAAGGTCGAGGCGGCGGTCGCCGCCTCGAGGAACACGACAATCAGGCAGCTCTTCGAGCGCGACCCTAACCGCGCGCGCAAGTACACCATTTCCGCGGCGGGCTGGACGCTCGACTACTCCAAGAACCGCGTCGACGCCGCGGTGATGAAGGCTCTGCGCGGCCTCGCCGAGGCGTCTGGCCTCAAGGACGAGATCGAGCGGATGTTCACCGGCGAGAAGATCAACCGCACCGAGAACCGCGCCGTCCTCCACACCGCGCTCCGCAACGTCGACCCGGAGGCGAAGGTGTTCGTCGACGGCAAGGACGTGATGCCTGACGTCAGGGCGACGCTCGCGAAGATGGGCGCCTTCGCCGACGCCGTCCGCAAGGGCGTCCACCGCGGCTTCACCGGCAAGCGCATCAAGTACGTCGTCAACATCGGCATCGGCGGCAGCGACCTTGGCCCCGTGATGGCGAACATCGCCCTGACGCCGTTCGGCAAGCGCTCGATCAAGTGCTTCTTCGTCTCCAACGTCGACTCCACCCACCTCGCCGAGACGCTGCGTGAGGTCAAGGCCGAACAGACGCTCTTCATCGTTGCCTCCAAGACCTTCACCACCCAGGAGACGATGACCAACGCTCTCTCGGCGCGCGAGTGGCTGGTCGGCAAGCTCGGCAGCGAGGCGGCGGTGGCGAAGCACTTCGTGGCGCTCTCCACCAACGCCGCGGAGGTCGCGAAGTTCGGCATCGACGTTGCGAACATGTTCGGGTTCTGGGACTGGGTCGGCGGCCGCTACTCGCTGCCGTCCGCGATCGGGCTCTCGCTCATGATCTTCGTCGGCCCGCGCAACTTCGCCCGCCTGCTGAAGGGCTACTGGAAGATGGACCGCCACTTCCGCACCGCCGCGTTTGAGAAGAACCTGCCAGTCACCCTCGCGCTCCTTGGCATCCTCTACTCGAACGGCTACGGCGCCGAGTCCTACGCGGTGCTGCCCTACGACCAGTACCTGAGCCGTTTCCCCGCGTACCTGCAGCAGATGGACATGGAGTCCAACGGCAAGTGCGTGGACCGCGACGGCCGCCGCGTCAACTACTCGACCGGTCCGGTGGAATGGGGCGAGCCGGGCACCAACGGCCAGCACTCGTTCTACCAGCTCATCCACCAGGGCACCCACCTCATCCCCTGCGACTTCATCGGCTTCGCGCGCACGCACAACCCGATCGGCGACCACCATGACAAGCTGATGGCGAACTTCTTCGCCCAGACCGAGGCGCTCGCCTTCGGCAAGACCGCCGACGAGTGCCGCGCCGAAGGCGACCCGGAGGAGCTGGTGCCGTTCAAGACCTTCGAGGGCAACAAGCCAACCAACACTCTCCTCGCCGAGGAGCTCACCCCCGAGACGCTCGGCGCGCTCGTCGCGCTCTACGAGCACAAGGTGTTCGTGCAGGGCGTGATCTGGAACATCTACAGCTTCGACCAGTGGGGCGTCCAGCTCGGCAAGGTGCTGGCGAAGAACGTGCTCAAGGACCTCACGGCCGAGAAGCCGGAGCTTAGGCACGACTCCTCCACCAACGCGCTCATCGCGCGCTACCGCAAGGCGCTCGGCCGCTGACGAGGCAAGAAAGGGGACAGGCGATGAAGAAGGCGAACAACATGGTGATCGCCCAGTCGGGCGGACCTTCGATGGTGATCAACGAGAGCCTCGTCGGCGCGGTGCTGGCGGCGCGCTCGAAGCGCACCGGCGCGCGCATCGGCCGCATCTACGGCGCGGTGCACGGCATCGCCGGCATCCTCGCGCGCGACTACGTCGACCTGCGCAAGGTGTCCGAGAAGAAGCTCATGGCGATCGCCGCGACGCCGTCCTCCGCCCTCGGCAGCTGCCGCCTCAAGCCGACGCGCGAGGACTGCCGCCGCATCTTCGAGGAGTTCCGCCGGCTCTCGGTCGGCTACTTCTTCTACATCGGCGGCAACGACTCCGCCGACGCCGCGCGCATCGTCGCCGAGGAGGCGGAGAAGGACGGCTACCCGCTCGTCTGCTTCCACATCCCGAAGACGATCGACAACGACCTGCGCTCCTGCGACCATACGCCCGGCTTCGGCTCCGCGGCCAGGTTCGTGGCCTCGGCGGTGAAGGGCGACGACCTCGACAACCGCGCGCTCGGCGGGGTGAAGATCGACGTCGTCATGGGCCGCGACGCCGGCTTTCTCACCGCGGCGAGCGCGCTCGCGCGCGAGCGCCCGGACGACGGCCCGCACCTCATCTACCTGCCCGAAGTGCCGTTTTCGGAGGACCGGTTCGTCAAGGACGTCAAGGCGGCGATGAAGAAGTTCGGCCGCTGCGTGATCGCGGTCTCCGAGGGCATCCGCGGCAAAGACGGTGTGGCGATCGGCGCTAAGCTCGGCTCGGGCGAGGTCGACAGCCACGGCAACGTGCAGATGTCCGGCACCGGCGCGCTCGGCGACGCCCTCGCGCGGCTCGTGAAGGCGAAGGCCGGGGTGAAGCGCGTGCGTGCCGACACCTTCGGCTACCTCCAGCGCTCGTTCCCGGGCGTCCGCTCGCGCACCGACGCCGAGGAGGCGTTCCTCGCCGGCGCGGCGGCCGTGCGCGCCGCGCTCGAGTCCGGCGTCACCAAGGGCACCATCGGCATCCTGCGCGAGGAAGGCCGCGCCTACCGCGTCGCCTACGCCGCGCGCCCGATCGCCGATGCGGCGAAGGAGACGCGCTCGCTACCGCGTGAGTTCATCGCCAAGAACGGCCACGACGTCACCCAGGCGTTCATCGACTATGCGCGCCCAATCGTCGGCGAACTGCCGGCATGCGCGGTGATTTGAACTGCGACTTCGCGCTCTTCGGTCCCATCCACGTCGGCGAGAACCTGCTCGGCGACGTCAGGGTCGTCGTCGAGCGCAAGCGGGTGAGGCGGGTCAACATCCGCATCGGCCCGGACGGCGTGGTGGCGCTGTCGCTGCCGAAGTGGGGCTGCTCGCTCGCCTATGCGGAGGATTTCCTGCGCTCGAAATGGGGCTGGGTGGCCAAGACCCGCGCCGAGATGGCGTTGCGGCCGCCGCCGGAAGGTGAGGCGACCGACGCCGAGGTCCTGGAGCTGAAGGGGCTCGTCGCCGAGCTGCACGGCGCGTGGTGCGTCCGGCTTGGCGAGGAGGGTGTGGGGTGGTCGACGCGGCGGATGAAGTCCATCTGGGGTTCCTGCCATATCCGCCGCCGACGGGTGGTCTACAGCCTGGAGCTGGCGCGCAAGGCGCGGGAGCTGGTGGAGTATGTGGTGGTGCACGAGCTCACGCATCTGCGCGTGGCGGACCACGGTCCCGGGTTCCAGCGGCTCATGGACGAGCGGCTTCCCGGCTGGCGCGACCTCCGCCGGCGACTGAACCGAGGACGATAGACGTCCGCCATTATGGTATAATACGCCACAATGGCAAGGGGTATCACAGAAGCGACGGTAGAGGAGATCAAGCAAAGGATCGACCTCTCCGACCTCATATCGTCGTATGGCGTAGCGGTACGCCAGGCGGGCGCGTCGAAAAAGGCGTGCTGCCCCTTCCATCAGGAGAAGACCCCGTCCTTCAACATCAACGAGGCGAAGGGGTTCTACCACTGCTTCGGCTGCGGCGAGTCCGGCGACGCGATCAAGTTCGTGCAGAAGATGGAGGGGCTTTCCTTCGTCGAGGCGGTGCGCAAGCTCGCCGCGCAGTGCGGAATCGAGATCGAGGAGCGCGAAGACCCGCTGGCCGGGCGGCGCAAGCGGCTCTACGCGCTGATGGCGGAGCTGGCCGCGTTCTACTGCCGGTGCCTCAAGAAGCTGAAGGAGGCGGAGACAGCCCGCAAGTACCTCGTCGCGCGCGACCTGGGCGAGGAGGCGCAGGAGGCCTGGACGATCGGCTACGCGCCAGCCGGCGCGGCGGTGATCTTCAAGTGGGCGGCGAAATACGGCTACACGCCCGAGGAGCTCGAGGCCGCCGGCGTGGCGCTGCCGCCGAAGCGCGCCGGCGACAGCGGCTACCACCGATTCGGCGGGCGGCTGATGTTTGCAATCCGCGACAAGCAGGGGCGTGTCGTCGGCTTTTCCGGCCGCCAGCTCGTCGAGGACAAGCGCTCGGGCAAGTACGTCAACTCCCCCGAGACCCCGATCTTCAAGAAGGGGTCGGTGCTCTTCGGGTTCGACCGCGCAGCCGCGGCGATCGCCAAGTCGCCGCGCCACGAGGTGATCGTCTGCGAGGGACAGATCGACTGCATCCGCCTCCACCTCGCCGGCTTCGCCAACTCCGTCGCCGGCCAGGGCACCGCCTTCACCGAGGAGCACGTCAAGATGCTCAAGCGCGTGACCGACGCGGCGGTGCTCGTCTACGACGACGACGCGGCCGGGCACAAGGCGACGGTGAAGTCCGCGCGGCTGCTGCTCGCGGCGGAAGTGCCGGTGCGGGTGGTGTCGCTGCCGAACGGCGACGACCCCGACTCGTTCCTCCGCGCTCATCCGGCAGACGACTTCCGGCGGATGCTCGACGGCGCCGAGTCGATCATGTCCTTCCAGGTCCGCGCCGAGCGCGCGAAGGAGGCGAACCCCGACAGCGTGGACGGCGTCAACCGCGTCGTCAAGGAGGTGCTCGCCACCATTGCCTGCGCCGCCAACGCCGTCCAGCGCGCGTCGATGGTCGCCGAGGCCGCGGGAATCCTGAAGATACCTTCCGCCGCGCTTGCCGAGGAGCTCGAGAAGGTGCGCGCGGCGGCGGCGCGCCGTCCGCGCCCGCAGCCGGTCCCGGAGCCGGTCGAGGACGTGGAGGACGACGTCGAGCCTTTCATCGGCGACGGCCCCGGCGGCGAGCCCGTCCCCGGCGTCGACGCGGCGAAGGCGATTCCGCCGCCGCCGCGCGAGCGCGCGTTCTGCGCCTTTCTGCTCGCGAACGAGTGTGCCGCGGACGCGAAGACGATCGACGGCATGCTTGGCGAGTTCCTGCCGCCAGAGGTCTTCGTCCACCCGTTTACCCGCGCGTTTGTGGAGACTTGGCGGACGGGGGCGGTGACCGGCGAGGATGTCTTCGCGGCGTGGGGCGAGAAGCTTTCCGGCGACGAGCGCAACTGGTTCGACGCGGCGCTGGCAGAGCAGCAGAAAGCGCATTCGGCCTCGATGGAGACGGTGGAGGTCATGCAGGACTTCGTCCGGTTTTTCTGGCAGGACCGCCTCAACCGGGTGCGCGGCGAACTGCCGGCCGCCGCGGAGGGCGAGACGGCGCGGCTCAAGCTCAGGCTCGCGATGGACGCCAAGCGCTTTACGCAGGTCCGCTGGCCGGAGGCGAAGGCGCTGTTGCGCGCGTGGCGCGCGGAGCTCGCCGGCAAGGGCGACAATGGACTTAAAGACAACCACAACAAGGAAAACGGAGGAAACTGAAATGGACCTTAAGGAAGCAACCAACCGCATCGCCGCGCAGGGCGAGCTCGTGACGAGGATTCGCGAGGAGGTGGGAAAGGTGATCGTCGGCCAGGAGAAGCTCGTCGACCGGCTCGTGCTGGCGATGATCACCGACGGCCACATTCTGCTCGAGGGCGTGCCGGGGTTGGCGAAGACGCTTTCGGTGAACACGCTGGCGAAGACGCTCGGTCTCGACTTCCGGCGCATCTCCTTTACCCCGGACTTGCTGCCGGCCGATGTCGTGGGCACGCTCGTCTATTCGCCGAAGACCGGCGAGTTCACGCCGAAGAAGGGGCCGGTCTTCACCAATCTGCTGCTCGCGGACGAGATCAACCGCGCGCCGGCGAAGGTGCAGTCGGCGCTCTTGGAGGCGATGCAGGAGCGCCAGGTGACGATCGGCGACGAGACATATAGCCTGCCGCGTCCGTTCCTCGTCCTGGCGACGCAGAACCCGATCGAGCAGGAGGGCACTTACCCGCTGCCGGAGGCGCAGGTCGACCGTTTCATGTTCAAGTGCCTCGTCGAGACGCCGTCCAAGGCGGACGAGCGGCGCATCATGCAGCGCTTTGCCGGCAGCACGGCGGCGCCGGTGGCGAAGGCGGTCTGCTCGGCGGCGGACGTCGACGCCCTGCGCGCGACGCTCGCCGAAGTGTACTGCGACGAGAAGGTGGGCGACTACATCCTCGACATCGTCTTCAAGACGCGCGAGGGCGACGCGATGATCCAGAACGGGGCGAGCCCGCGCGCGACGCTGGCACTGAACCTCGCCGCGCGCGGCAACGCGCTCATGCACGGCCGCGCCTACGCCACGCCCCAGGACGTGAAGGAGGTCGTCCACGACGTCCTCCGCCACCGCATCCTGCTCACCTACGAAGCCGAGGCCGAGGGCATCACCTCCGACAAGGTCATCGACAAGATCCTCTCCGAAGTCCCGGTCCCGTAGCGCATCACGGCATCCGCCGCGACGGCGGCAATTCGCGGGTCATCCCGTTCATGGACACGATAAGCCCCGAGCTGCGGTCGAAGGTGATGTCGGCGATACACTCGCGCGACACGCTGCCGGAGATGCGCGTGAGGAAGATGCTCTGGGCGAACGGCTACCGCTTCCGCGTCTGCGACCGGCGCATCGTCGGGCATCCCGACATCGTGATTCCGAAGTGCCGCGCGCTCATCGAGGTGCGCGGCTGCTTCTGGCACCAGCACGGATGGGAGTGGGATGGACGCAAGTTGGTACAGACCGCCGACTGCCAGACGGCGACGCGTCCGAAGACCAACCGCGCGTTCTGGAACGCCAAGTTCCGGCGGAACGTCCGCCGCGACGCAGAGCACGAGAAGGCGTGGGCGGAGCAGGGCTGGAACCTTATCGTCGTCTGGGAATGCGCCCTCAAGACTGAAAAGGAACGCGAAAAGACCTTTGCCTTCATCCTTCGCCACCTCGCAAAATGGGAGATTTGCCATTGACTGTTGAGCGTAGAATTTAGTAAACTACACGCCAATGAGAAACGGATATTTCCGAAACGAGTGTTTCTATGATATCTGTTTCCGGTGTTGTGAAAGGGAAAGCGATGAGATTTTTCGACAGACAGAATGAAATTGCCGAACTGCGGCGGAATCGGGATTTATCAGCTGAAAGCTCGCGCTTTACAGTGTTGACCGGGCGTAGGCGTGTCGGCAAGACCGAACTTATAACCGAGGCATATTCTGACCAGCCCTACGTCTATTTCTACGTGTCTCGAAAGGCCTTGCCAGATTTGTGCGAGGATTTCCGCCTAATAGCGGAAAAGTCGCTTGGACGTTCTATCCCCGGCGGGATAAGGCGTTTCAGCGAGATTTTTCGCTTTATCCTCGAGGAGTCTTCGGCAAGGCCGATAACGCTTGTCATTGATGAGTTTCAGGATTTTACGTATATCGACGAGTCTGTCTTCAGTGAGATGGCCCGCGACTGGGATCAGCTCAACCGAAAGGCGCGGATAAACCTTGTGGTCAGCGGAAGCATAAACCGTCTGATGACGCAGATAATGGAGAACAGGGAAGCCCCTTTGTATGGACGCAATACCGGCAAGATAAAGCTCGAACCCTTCGACATCCCCGTACTTAAGGAAATCCTTGCGTTCCACAATCCGAAATGGACCAGCGAAGACCTGCTGGCGCTCTGGACATTTACCGGCGGAGTTCCGAGATACGTCGCTCTTCTGATGGATGCGAAGGCATGGACGTGGGATGCCATGATAAAGGAGATAGTGCGCGAGAATTCGACTTTCTTTGACGAAGGGAAGTCTATCCTTATTCAGGAGTTCGGCAAGGAGCATGGCACGTATTTTTCCATCTTGTCCGCCATTGCAGGCGGCAAGACGTCGCGGGACAAGATAGAGTCGGTGACCGGCGGCGCGGTGAGCGGTTTTCTGACGAAACTCGAGAGGGAGTACGATCTCATCTCGAAGGTTCGGCCTTTGTTTGAACGGAACGAGAAGAAGAACATCCTGTACAAGATAGAGGACAGTTTCTACCGTTTCTGGTTCCGCTTCATGTTCAAGTACGCCTATCTTCTGGAGGTAAAGATGTACGATGAACTCAGGGGGATCGTCAAGCGAGACTACGACGTATTCTCCGGCGTTGCCCTTGAAAGCTATTTCCGACGCAAGTTCATTGGAGAGCACAAATACACCCGCATCGGCGGATGGTGGGATCGCAAGGGGGAGAACGAGATCGACCTTGTCTGCGACAATGAGTTCACGGGCGAGCTCGTGTTCTTTGAGGTCAAGCGCGACGTCTCCAGAATCAGTCTCGGGGACCTTGAGCGCAAGGCTCGCGTATTTCTGGCGAAGAACCCTGAGCTTCAGTCCAGAAAGACATCTTTCAAGGGCCTCTCGCTTCGGGACATGTGATTGCTTCAAAAGGGCAATGTCAATGTCCCTGTTTTCAGCATCTAGAAACTTAACCAAGGAAGGAGGTAATGCAGAAAATGAAAATCGAGCGGGTTGAGGTCGATGGCGAAAAGGTCGTGGTCGCAAGATTCAGGCTTTGGAATCCTGTTTGCATCTTTCTTGCGCTGTGGCTGACCGGGTGGTCATTTGGTTGCTACAAGCTTGCAATGAACCTGGTTAATGGGCCATTCCGTGTCGATGAGCTTCTGTTTTCGCTCCCGTTCTTCGCGGGTGAGATTATTGTCTCTTGCATTGTCATCATGATGATTTTCGGGCGCACGACTATCAGGTTCTCGCGCTCTGTCTGCACAAGATTTACCGGAATCGGAAGACTTGGACTGACAAAAAAGTTTGCCTTCACGGCGAATTGCGAAATTGGCACGGATGAGTATGTCACGCACGGCAAGCATGGCTGCACGACCCACTATCGCCTTTTCGTCAAGGCGTCTCCTGCTGCCGGCGAACCGATGGAGATATATTCCTCCACGGATGCGGCCCGGATACGAACCTTGTACGACCTTGCGAAGGAGGTCGCCGATTGCCGCGCGGCGACGCCGGCGGAACTGAATGCCGCGATGGACGGTTGTGCGGAAGAAGATGCAGCGCAGGAGCTTGGCGACAACGGGTTGTTCTCCGCAAGACCGCCGAAGGGCATCGCCGTGATGCGCGACTACGAGGGGCGAATTGTCGTCGTTTATCGCCGTATCGCCTGGGGACTCGCATTCGTGCTTGTTCTTGTTCTGGCGGGTTTGTCCGCAGTTCTCTGGTGGAAGCGCGCGGAGATTCCGTTGCCGGCCTTCGTCGCCTTTGGGTTCTGTTCGCTCTTCCCGGTTGTGCAACTTGTCTATGCGCTCTTTGGGAAACGGACGATGACGCTGGACCACGGAAACGGCGAGACGTTCATTGGTGTTGGCGGCATAGGACTTCGCAGGCGATTTGAATATGGCGGATCGTTCAATGTTCGCCTAGCCGATAGCAATATGTGGGTCAACCACGAGCGCATGCGCGAGATCGTCCTCTCGCGTCCGGGCGATCAGCCGGTGAAAATATGCGCGAGCTGGCCCAATGACGTGAAGCCGTATCTTGCGGCGATTCTCCGCAATCCCGGATCCGTCGCCGCGACCATCACCCAGTTTGCATAGGAGAAAATAGAATGAGCGACAAGAAACAGCATCCGTCTTTTGCGAAGAGCGTTGGATTTGCCATGCGAGGATTGCTCGCGGCGGCGAAGGGCGAGCGGAACTTCCGGATTCAGCTTTGTGCGTTTGCGGCAGTTGTGGCGCTCGGGTTTCTTCTGCGCCTGACGGCGCTTGAGTGGGTGGCGGTTCTTGTGTGCTCCGCGATGGTGCTCGGGGCGGAGCTGTTCAACACGGCAATTGAAACGGTCGTCGACCTCGTCTCGCCGGACTTCAACAAGCTTGCGGGAAAGGCGAAGGATGTTTCCGCCGCCGCGGTCTGGGTAATCGCCCTCTTCGCCGCCGTTGTTGGGATAATCGTGTTCGGCAATGCCGTAGTGCGGATGCCGCAGGCTACATGGCAACCTGTACTCTGGATGTTTATGACCGCAATACTAGTTGTTGCGATTGTTTTGGTGCTGTTTGCTTTGCCGACGTGGCTGTTCGTTGTCGGAATCAGCCGGAGAAAATGGTGGCGTGTTGCAATCGGCGTGGTTTGGCTTGTGGTGTCCGCCACTCTTGTTGCGGTTGTTGTGGATATGTTCAGCTCGCGTCATGAGAGGATTATCGACCATGGGAAGACGCCGGACGGACGTGAGTATGTCCTTGTGCAAACCTGTACAGGCGAACCTTACGCCGTGGAGCTTTACATTAGAGACATGCACGGACGTTGGGTGTTCCACTATGTCGATCATGAGATATTCCCTTGGCGGCACGGCGGCAGAGTTGAGTTTGTGGGTGGTGTTGCTCGTGTGTTTGAGGGTGGAGTGCTGTTCAAGGACGTGGAACTCGAGCCGCCATCAAGTCAGGATGCGAAGGGTTCATTAGAGGACTTGCCTAGTAATCTTTCCTATGAGGAGCTGTTCCAGCTCAAATGCAGTAAAACGCATGGGTTGTTGCAATAGCGCACCTTGAAATGCCGTATGAGTAAAGGGTAAAGGAGGCGATTGTGTGGCCATTTGGCAAAGTTGAGTGGAAGACGGCAATGATGCCGTTGGAGTTTGTGGACGATGCGGGAGACTTGGATGCCATGATGATTTCTTTCGAGGCCGTGGGCAATCCAGACGGACAGACAAGATATTTCTCCGCTTCATATTACTTCCCGGGTGGTGATGCAGCTGTGGCTGAGTATGACAAGCTGCGTGAGGCGCTTCGGGGAATCGAAAATGTTCAAGTAGAGGTGGCGCTCAAATTCAGGAATGGGAGATTGAAGGATTTCCGAATAACGCCGGAGTCATTGGTGGCCGCGACTGGGTGCGATGCATGTGGCCGACTTGAGATTTGTGGATGGGGAATAAACGAGAGCAGCTGGAAGACGAGGTAAGGGTATGAGCAATTCGATGTCGTGCAAGTGGGATTTGTGGATGGTCGCCGCGCTTGTGTGCGTGGCGGTCGTGCTGGGCATCTACCCAATCGACCGGACGGTGTGGTGCGTCGGGGCTCTTCCTCTGGCGTGTTAGGCAAATCGCAGACCGCCATTGACAACGGTAGAATATTGTGGTAATATACCACCATGGCCGATTTAAGCAATATATTGCCGCTAACCACGGTTGAAGATGCCTTGGCGAGCTTGCGCGGACTGGTTAGGCTTGCGCGTCAGCGCGAGGAATGGACGCAGGCCGACCTTGCGCGGCGCTCGGGCGTTCCGATGACGACGATCTCGCGGTTGGAGCGGACGGGGCTTAGCTCGACCGACACGCTTTTCAAGGTGCTGTTTGCATTGAATCGGCTCGATGCCTTTGAGGACATGCTCAAGGAACAGTTGCGGCTCGTCAAGTTCCCCAAGACGCTTGATGGCGATTTCGAGTCTGCACCCAAGGTCGTCAAGCGCGTTCGCCATAAAGGAGGCTCCAAATGAAGCTGACGGTGAAACTCGACTTTGGACGCGGGTGCGAACTGAAGGTCGGCACGTTTTCCGAGATTGCGCGCGACACGGCGTTTGAGTTCGCGGGGGAGTTTCTTTCGTCGGGACTAAACCCGGCGCCGTTTCGTCTTCCCGCGGGCGGCGGACTGAAGATATACGACCGCTCTGGGAACATGGAGACATTCGGTCTTTTTGACGATTCGCTGCCGGATGGATGGGGGCGGCGAATAGTTGACAGGATGTTCATGAAACGCGAGGGGCGGCTCCCCACTATAACCGAGCGCCTGATGTGCGTTGGGCGTTCGGGGAAGGGGGCGCTTGTCTACGAGCCGGCGGACGAAGCAGCGGAAGCGGCGAACGAAGCGTTCGACCTCGCTGCGCTGGCGGAAGAGGCGATGGCGTTTGACGCGGGCGAGGCGGAGGACGCGCTGCAACGGCTTCGCAAGGCCGGTGGAAGTTCCGGCGGAGCGAGGCCAAAGGCGTATGTCGGGTACAATCCCAAGACGGGCGAGGTATGTGCGGAAAGTCCCGTCCTGCCGCCTGGCTTCGAGCATTGGATCGTCAAGTTCAACACGAGGCGCGACGGCAACATGGCCGGCAAGATGGAATGGCGCTACTATGAGGCGGCGGTCGCGGCGGGTGCAGACATCGCGCCGAGCCGTCTTGTCGAGACGAAGGCGGGCAAGTTCTTCATGACGCGGCGGTTCGACCGCACGGACAAAGGCGGACGCTTCCACATGGCGAGCGCGGCAGGACTTCTCCACGCCGACTTCAGGATCCCCGGCGATGAATACGCGCTTCTCTTCAGGTTGACGGACGCATTGACGCACGATAGGTCGGCAAAGGCGGAGTTGTTTCGCCGCGCCTGCCTGAACGTGGTCGCGCACAACAGGGATGACCACTTGAAGAACTTCTCGTTCCTGATGGACGAGAAGGGGCGCTGGTCGCTCGCGCCGTTCTACGACTTCACATATGCGGAAGGGCCAAACGGGTGGCAAACGCTATCCGTTTCCGGAGAAGGCGCTAACCCCGGCGTTGGTGATCTTCGGCGCCTCGCCAAGGATGTGGGTCTCGACAGAGACGAAAGCGAGCCAATCCTGGATCGCGTCATTGAAGCCTGTCGTAGCTTTGCCTTGAAACAACAATGAGAAGATTGACAACAAAGGACTACCGCATTGACGCGGTGACGGCAGCGAAGGCGCTTTTGGGTGCGTGGCTGTGCCGGCGGCTCGGGCATCGGCTGGTGGAAGGGCGGTGAGGAACTTGCGCAGACTGCATTGCACCATGCCTGTTGCACTTGCATCTTGCGGAGATTATATGGTATAATATCCGCAAAAACAGCGGAGATTGTGGATGCGCTACATCTATCAGCAGAAGGACTGGCCTCGTTTCAGGTGGGATGCCGCCGGAATCGAGGCAGATCTTGCCGAGGCTTCCTTTGGATTGGGGAGGTTTTCCGGCCGGTTAAACGCCATTGGCTTCGACATGCGCCAGGAGGCGGTTTGCGAGACGCTTTCGTCTGAGATACTGAACTCTGCCGCGATTGAGGGCGAGCGGCTCAACCGCGACGACGTGCGCTCGAGCGTCGCGCGGCGAATGGAGATTGCGCTTGCCGCCGCGAAGGGGACGGTTTCGCACGAGTCGGAGGCGCGGGCCGACATGATCCTCGATGCAACGCGCAATTGGGCGGGCCCAATGACGATGGAGAGGCTTTTCGCGTGGCATGCGGCGCTCTTCCCGACAGGCTATTCGGGGATGGTGAAGATTTCAGCGGGGAAGCTGCGAGACGACAGTGAAGGCCCAATGCGGGTTGTGTCGCGGCATGGGATGATGGAGAGAGTTCACTTCGTCGCTCCGAAGGCGGAAACGCTGGCAGGCGAGATGTCGCGGTTTCTTGATTTTGTGAATGGCGGCAAGGGGAACGCTCCATGGCTTGTAGGCGCGGCGATTGCGCATCTCTGGTTCCTGACGCTCCACCCGTTCGACGACGGCAACGGACGTCTCGCCCGTACCCTTACCGAATATCTGCTTGCGAAGGGCGAGAGGTCGGCGATGCGCTTCTATTCGCTGTCGGCGCAGATACAGAAAGAGAAGGACTCGTACTATGACGAGATCGAACGCGCACAGCGCGGAACCTTGGATGCGACAAGGTGGGTGAAGTGGTTCCTCTGCTGTCACGCCCGCGCCGTGGCGTCCGCCGAGGAGCAGCTTTCCGCGATACTTGCCAAGGCAGATTTCTGGCGCGAGCATGCCGCCGACGAGTTCACCGCAAACCAGCGCAAGATGCTCAACATGCTGTTCGACGGTTTCGACGGCAACTTGACTTCCTCCAAGTGGGCGAAAATATGCAAGGTGTCGCAGGACACAGCCTCGCGCGAGATAAACGCGCTCGTTGCCAGGCGCATCCTCCGTCAAGAGGGACAAGGCCGCTCCACGCATTATGTTTTATCTGCGGTGGTGGAATGATGCGTAGGTTGACAGATGCCGACTACAGCATTGACGCGGTGACGGCGGCGAAGGCGCTATTGGGCGCGTGGCTGTGCCGGCGGCTCGACGACGGCATGGTCATGCGGCGGCGCATCACCGAGACGGAGGCATACTGCGGCGAGGAGGACACGGCCTGCCATGCGCACAAGGGGAGGACGCCGCGGACGGACGTGATGTACTCGCCGGGCGGCTGCGCGTATGTCTATCTCTGCTATGGGATGCACGAAATGCTGAACATCGTGACGGGACCGGAAGGGCGTCCGGAGGCGGTGCTCATCCGCGGCATAGAGGGCGCGGAAGGCCCGGGGCGGCTTACGAAGGCACTGCATATCGATCGCTCGCTCAACCGCGAAGACCTCGTTTCGTCGCGGCGTCTTTGGATTGAGAGCGACGGGGCGCGGCCGAAGTTCACCGCCTCGCCGCGCATTGGCATCGCCTACGCCTCCCCGCGCGACCAGCGCCGCAAATGGCGTTTTACGGCCATTCAATAATTTTTTTTTGCAGCGGCGTCAGAAACTGCCGGCGGGATTCCCTAACCTGGTGTAAGCGCGAGAATGGTCTTGCGCGTAATGAAGAAAGGAACCACGCCATGAACAACAACTTCAAGACTCTCGCGCTTGCCCTGGCGGCCTGCGCAGCAATGACCGGAACCGCGCTTGCCGCCCCCAAAGGCAACCCTCCGCCCCGCGGCAAGGCACCTACGGCCATGAAGGCTCCGGCCCATAAGGGACATGCTCCCGCCCGTCCGGCAGCCCACAACACCCACCACAACACCCACCAGTTCGCCCACACGAGGCCGCAGGCGCTGCCTGTGCATCACCACCGTCCGGCACCACCTCCTCCTCCGCCGCCGCCGCCGAGGCACCACTACCATGGGACCGTCGTCTGCACGCATACCGACTGCGATCTCGGGGCTTCGTTCCTGGGCGGACTCCTCGGAGCGCTCGTCGGCGCGGTGCTCTAAGGTAGCGACACACCGCGCGCAAAAAAAATCCCCGCCCTCGCTGGCGGGGATTTTCTTAGGTAGATATGGAGGTGAGGGGAGTCGAACCCCTGTCCGAAATGGAATCAACCGAGCGTCTACGCGTGTATCCGACCTTTGATCTCGGAAGGGGTATGCCAGCCGGCGGGCTTATCCCCAACCATCCGTTCGGTTCGGCACCCTGCAGCGCCCGAGCGGAGAGCCCTGCAGCGTGGCCTGCTAAATTATGCCTCGGCGCTCAGCAGACATCGGCGCTTCGACATCGCGGCCGTTAATTAGGCGGCGAGAGCGTAATCGTTGTTCGCAATTACTGTTTTCCCTCGTTTTTAACGTGGCCAACGAGGATCCACGACGCGCAACCCGACCTCAACGCATCCCGTCGAAACCGGATCACCCCCATTTGGACTTGGTGCGCGTATTATACCATAATCCGGACGCGGCGTGTGCGATTATGTTATACTACGCGCCATGAGCGAAAGAATCACCATGCAGGGCGGGCGTCTCAATGTGCCCGCGAATCCCGAAATCCCATTCATCGAGGGCGACGGCATCGGCCCCGACATCACCCGCGCGGCGCACGTCGTCCTCGACGCCGCGGTCGCGAAGGCCTACGGCGGCAGCCGCGCCATCGCCTGGCGCGAGGTGCTCGCCGGCGGTAAGGCGCACGACCGGACCGGCGAGTGGCTCCCCAAGGCGACGCTCGACGCCTGCCGCGACTGCCTCGTCTCGATCAAGGGCCCGCTCACCACGCCGGTCGGCGGCGGCATCCGCTCGATCAACGTGACGATGCGCCAGGAGCTCGACCTCTACGTGTGCCTGAGGCCGGTGCGGTGGTTCAGGGGCGTGCCCTCGCCGGTGAAGCGCCCCGAGCTCACCGACATGGTGATCTTCCGCGAGAACACGGAGGACATCTACGCCGGCATCGAGTGGATGAACGGCACGCCCGAGGTCGAGAAGGTGAAGGCGTTCCTGCTCGGCGAGATGGGGGTGAAGAAGATCCGCTTCCCGAAGACCGCCTCGATCGGCATCAAGCCGGTTTCGCAGGAAGGCACCGAGCGGCTCGTCCGCGCCGCGCTCGACTACGCGGTCGCGAACGACCGCAAGTCGGTGACGCTCGTCCACAAGGGCAACATCCAGAAGTTCACCGAAGGAGCCTTCCGCGACTGGGGCTACGCGCTCGCGCAGCGCGAGTACGGTGCGACGCTGATCGACAAGGGCCCGTGGTGCGAGTTCAGGAACCCGAAGACCGGACGGACGATCACGGTCAAGGACTGCATCTGCGACGCGTTCCTGCAGCAGATCCTGACGCGGCCGGCCGAGTACGACGTCATCGCGACCCTCAACCTCAACGGCGACTACGTCTCCGACGCGCTCGCCGCGACCGTCGGCGGCATCGGCATCGCGCCCGGCGCGAACATCAACTACCAGACCGGCATCGCCGTCTTCGAGGCGACCCACGGCACTGCGCCGAAGTACGCCGGTCTCGACAAGGTCAACCCCGGCTCGCTCATCCTCTCCGGCGAGATGATGCTCAGGTACATGGGCTGGACCGAGGCGGCGGACCTGGTGATCGCGGCGATGGACAAGGTGATCGCCTCCGGCACGGTGACCTACGACTTCGCCCGCCAGATGGAGGGCGCAAGGGAGGTCAAGTGCTCCGAGTTCGCCGCCGCCCTTGCCTCGGCGATGTGAAAAGAGTATAATACGCACCCAATGCCGCTCGCCAGATAATCTCTTAGGGCGGCAGAAGATAAACTCTAACCAGAAAGAAAGGATACAGAAATGTCTCGTGCATACAACTTCTCTGCGGGCCCCGCTGTCCTGCCGCTCGAAGTCCTCCAGGACGCGCAGAAGGACCTTGTCGACTACAAGGGCTGCGGAATGTCCGTGATGGAGATGTCCCACCGCGGCAAGGACTACGACGCCATCCACCAGGAGGCGATTGCCACGTTCAAGGAACTCTGCGGCCTCGGCGACGACTGGGCGGTGTGCTTCATCCAGGGCGGCGCCTCGATGCAGTTCGCGATGATTCCGATGAACTTCCTCCCGAAGGGCGGGGCGGCTGACTACGCCAAGCAGGGCACCTGGTCCGGCAAGGCCCTCAAGGAAGGCCAGAAGGTCGCGGCTCTCCGCGGCGCCACCGTCAATGTCGCCTGCGACTGCGCGAAGGACATCCCGACCCGCATGCCCAAGGCCGACGAGTGGAAGTGGGCCGCTGGTTCCGCCTACTACCATCTCTGCTCGAACGAGACCATCGCCGGCGCCGAGATCAAGGACTTCCCAAAGGTCGGCGGCCCGCTCATCTGCGACATGTCGTCCGACATCCTCAGCTGCGAGCGCGACTACAACCAGTTCGACATGTTCTACGCCGGCGCCCAGAAGAACCTCGGCCCCTCAGGCATGGCCGTCGTCGCGATCAGGAAGGAACTCGCCGCCAAGGGCGATGACAAGATTCCGACGATGCTACAGTACCGCACCTACGTGGACGAGAACTCGCTCTTCAACACGCCGCCGACCTGGGGCATCTACATCTTCGGCGAGACGATGAAGTGGGTCAAGAAGATGGGCAAGGAGAACCTCTTCAAGCTCAACGCCGAGAAGGCGAAGAAGATCTACGACGTCATCGACGGCTCGGACTTCTGGACCGGCACGGCGCTCCCCGAGTTCCGCTCCAACATGAACGTCACCTGGCGCATCCACGGCAACAACGAGGAGCTGGAGAAGAAGTTCATCGACGAGGCCAAGAAGCTCGGCATGAGCTCGCTCAAGGGGCACCGCTCAGTCGGCGGCATCCGCGCCTCGATCTACAACGCCTTCCCGATGGAGGGCGTGGACGCGCTCGTCTCCTTCATGAAGGACTTCGAGAAGGCCAACGGCTGAGGCTGGCGATGGCCGGGTTCGGACGCGAAGAGGTTCTTGCATACCACCGCGGCGGAAAGGTCGCGGTCAGGCTACCGAGGCCGCTCAGGACCAAGGACGACCTCTGCCTCGCCTACACGCCCGGGGTGGCCCACGCGGTCCGCGCGATCGCCGAGCGCCCCGAGGCGGTCTACGAGGCGACGGCCAAGTCCAACCTCGTGGCGGTCGTCTCCGACGGCACCGCCATCCTCGGCCTCGGCGACCTCGGGGCCGCCGCCTCCATCCCGGTGATGGAGGGCAAGGCGGTCCTCTTCAAGGCCTTCGGCGACGTCGACGCGTGGCCGGTGCCGCTCGCCCACTGCCGCGAAGGCGGCGCGGACACCGGCCGCACCGACCCCGAGCGCGTAATTGCCGCGGTCAAGGCGATTGCGCCGCAGTACGGCGGCGTCAACCTCGAGGACATCGCCGCGCCCGCCTGCTTCGAGATCGAGGACCGGCTCGACGCCGAGCTCGACATCCCCGTCTTTCACGACGACCAGTGGGGAACCGCCGTCATCGCGCTCTCGGGCGTCATGAACTACGCCGCGCTCGCGGACCGCCCGCTCTCCGCGCTCAAGGTGGTCATGAACGGCGCCGGCGCCGCTGGCATCCGCATCTGCGAGATGCTCAAGGCCGCCGGGGTGGAGGACGTCACGATGTGCGACTCGAAGGGCGTCATCAGCGAGGAGCGCACCGACCTCAATCCCTTCAAGCGCCGCCACGCCGTGCGCGGCATGGCCGGGCGCAGGCTCAAGGACGCGATTGCCGGCGCCGACGTCTTCATCGGCGTCTCCGCCGCCAACGTGCTCGCCGGCGAGGACGTGAAGCGCATGGCCGGCTTCCCGGCGATCTTCGCGATGGCCAACCCCGACCCCGAGATCTCGCCCGCCGAAGTCGCCGCCGCGCTCGCCGGCCGCCGCTACGTGATGGTGACCGGCCGCAGCGACTATCCCAACCAGATCAACAACGTGCTCGGCTTCCCCTACCTTTTCCGCGGCGCGCTCGACGTGCGCGCGACGACGATCGACAAGGGGATGAAGGTGGCCGCCGCGCACGCGCTCGCGGAGCTGGCGCGGCAGCCGGTGCCGGACGAAGTGAAGGCGATCTACCCCGACGAGCGGCTGGAGTTCGGCGACGGCTACATCATCCCCAAGCCGTTCGACCGGCGCCTGTTCGTCGAGATCCCCGCCGCCGTGGCCGCCGCCGCGGCAGCCTCCGGCGTCGCCAGGGCACCCAAGGACCCCGCCGCCTACCGCGCGGAGCTCGAGCGCCGCAACGCCGAGCGCGGCTGAGCCACGCGATGGACAGGTTCGGCGAGCTGCTCAGGCTCTACGATGGTTACGTAGCCTCGTACCGCTCGCCGGACGGCTCGCTTCCGGAGATGATGGCGCTTAAGCGCCGCCACACCGACGAGGTGGTGCGCAACGCCGAGGCCATCGCTGCCGGCGAGGGATTCTCGCCGCTTGCCGCGTTCGCCGCCCGCGCCGCCGCGCTGCTGCACGACACCGGCCGCTACGAGCAGCTGCGCCGATACAACACCTTCCGCGACACCGACTCCGTCGACCATGCCGTCTTCTCGCACGACATCGTCGCCGAGAAGGGTTGGCTCGCCGCCGTCGGCGTCGACCCCGCGACCGCCGGCGCAGTCCTCAAGGCCGTCCTCTACCACAACCGCCGCGACCTGCCGCCGGAGCTGGCGGGCGAGGACCTGCCGGCCGAGCTCGCGCTCCTGCGCGACGTCGCCCACACGGTGCGGGACGCGGACAAGCTCGACATCTTCCGCGTGCTGGAGAACCTCGTCGCGACCACCGACTGGCGCCGCGACCGCACCGCGTTCTGGAACCTGTCGCCGGACGACGGTCCGAACCCGGAGGTCGTCAAGGCCATCGCGGAGCGCCGCCCCGTCGACTACCAGCACATCCGCTCGCTCGCCGACTTCGTGCTGATCCAGGTGGGGTGGATGGTCAGCGGGCTGTACTTCCGGACTTCGCGGCGAATTTGTCGCGACCGCGGACACCTCGCCTTCCGCCGGCGGTTCCTCGGCGAAATCGGCGCCGGCAAGGCGGCGGACGAAGTCTGCGACCTCGCCGAGAAATCGCTCGGATGAAGAAGATCGTCTACTTCCACGGCTTCGCCTCGTCAGGCGCCAGCGGCACCGTGGCGCTGCTCCGGCGCGAGCTCCTGGCGAGCGATGTGCGCGTCGTCGCGCCGGACATCCCGGTCGACCCCGCCGAGGCGCTGCCGATGCTGAAGGCGCTGGTGGCGAAGGAGGCGCCGGACCTCGTGGTCGGCACCTCGATGGGCGGCGCCTACGCCCAGCAGATGCGCGGCATCGAGCGCATCTGCGTGAATCCGTCGTTCGACACCTCGCGGCTCTTCCATGTGCTCCACGTCGGCAAGTACAAGTGGCTCAACGAACGCCGCGACGGCTCGGTCGAGTTCCACGTCTACAAGGAGACGATCGAGCATTTCCGGGAGATGGAGGCGCACCAGTTCGACGACATTCCCGAAGAGGACACCCTCTTCTGCCACGGCCTTTTCGGCGACCAGGACGAGCTCACCGCCGGCGGCAGGGAGATCTTCGAGCGGCACTTCCCCGGCATGTCGCGCAGCTTCGCCGGCGGCCACCGCCTCAACGCCGACACGGTGAAGTCTGCTCTCCTGCCGCTGATCCGCGAATTGCTGTGACGGCGCATATTTGCGGGCGGAATATGCTATAATACACCCGCAAATCATGATCTATGCCCTGCGAAAACTGATTGCCTTCGTGTTCCTCGGCGGGATGTTCTGGTTCATCTACCAGGACCTGGACAACCTCGACCAGCCGTGGTTCATGCATGCGCTTGGCCTCATCGTCATCGCGTTCGCATTCTTCTGGCTGCTCATCCCCATGGTCGTGGTGCATTTCCGCATCGTCGCGCGCCGCCGCCAGAACTCCGCCCGCTACGCCGAATGGCGCGCGGCCCTCGGGCCCGGCGGCCTGAAGCCGCTCGCGAAGGGCGGCGGGCACCTGCAGCTTGCCGACGGCGAGCAGGTGTTCTACCACGAGCGCGGCACTTTGTATGTCCGCAAGGGCTGCGGCTTCGACGAGGTGTCCGTCCGCGGCTTGCCGGGCGACGTCGCCTTTCCCCGCCTCCGGCACCTGCGCCGCAAGATCCAGCGCGTCCACTTCTACCTGACCGACCGCCGGCTTGTCTTCCAGGGCAAGGAGCTCGACCGCTCGATCCAGCTTTCCTCCGAGCTCAAGTCCTGCCGCGACTATCCGGGCGGGCTGTTCTTTTCCGTCGCCTCCGGCGGCGAGCTCGCCTTTACCTTCCGCAATCCGCTGGTAGTCGCCGACATGATCAAGATGGTGCAGCCGCGCTTTGCGTCTCTGCGGTAAACCCTGTTTATGGGGAAGACCAAAACCTCTGTTGGGGCAAGTCAAACCCCCTGTTGGGGGAGAACGCAGACCCTATCGGCCCACCTCAGCCGAACAACAATTGGCGACAAGCAACCCGATCATTCTCCCGCCCTTGGCGGGTTATGATATTCGGGATGATATATGGATGTTCTATATATGATACTGTAGCACTGTGCTACTGGGGTAGTAGCACAGCGCTACTGGGGGTAGTAGCACAGTGCTACTATGGCCCTCGTGATTTTGGGCCACTTGCCGACAGGTTGTCGACGAGCTGCCGACACCTTGTGAACGCGGCAAGATACGCTTCTGAGCATGATGGCATCAATACCTGTAGTTATCTCATGGTATCAACGCGTGGCGGTTTCCGCGGCAGTTTGGCTATCCCCACCCTTGCCCACATATTATAATAAGTGGGAACGACCGGCACCCTCCGAATATCACCCGACCGAAGGTCGTCCGCGACGCGGATGCGCTAGCAGGTGTGCACTTTGCGCCGGCAGATTTGGTATAATACACGCTATATGGACGCCAAGCAGTATTCGAACGCTCTCCGCGAAGAGGAGCTGAAGAACAAGGTCGCCGCCGATTGGTTCGGTGCATTCGACTGCACGCGCATCATCGGCAACATCGATTTCTGCGTCGACATCCCCGCGACCGAGCTCGCGCTTGGCTACGAGGCCGAGCCTGCCCTTTGGGCGGAGGCGAAGGCCGGCAGCAAGAAGGACATCGTCGCGAGCTTCGTCCAGCTGATCCTGACGATCGGCGGCCAGCACATCGCCGACAAGAACCTGCCGCCGCACTTCCTCGGCGCGTTCGACGCGGAGAAGATCGCCTTCCTCCCCTACAACGCCGTCCTGGACGTCCTCGGCAAGAACGACTTCGACTGGACCGTCGCGCCGAGCGACCACGAGTCCAAGGAGTTCAAGGAGCTCTACGCGCTTGCGAATGGCGTGATCGAGCGCGAGAAGCTGCTCTTCCACTTTGCCGAAGACGAAGCCGAGCTCAGGCGCTTCATCAAGTCCAACTTCAAGTCCGGCCGTCGCGACGTCACCAAGATCCTCATCAACAAGAACAACTTCACCCACATCTACCGGCAGTGGCGTGAGGCCGTCATGCCGCTCATCAACGCGAACTGGGACGTCCTCAAGCGCAAGTACGCCGTCTACGACCGCGACTTCTACCTCGCCGAGATGAACATCGACGACAACGGCACCGCCGACATCGCCGACGACCGCGTCGCCAACGACTTCTACATCACCTTCGACGCGAAGTCCCAGAGCCCCTACACCGTCCACCGCAAGAACGAGGACGAGCTCGACGTCGGGCTCTCCTTCGGCTTCAAGCCCGGCGGGCTCGACGCCTACGCCGCGTTCTGGCGCCGCTACAAGCGCCCGCCGCGCAAGGAATACTGGAACTTCATCGTGAACCGCCTCGACCTGCTCGTGCCGCAGGACGTGCGCGAGCGGAAGGGCTCGTTCTTCACCCCGAAGAAGTGGGTGGAGCTCTCCCAGCACTACCTCGAGCTCGCGCTTGGGCCCGACTGGCAGGACGACCACTACGTCTGGGACTGCTGCGCCGGCACCGGAAACCTCCTCGCCGGCCTCACGAACAAGTACAACATCTGGGCCTCGACGCTCGACCAGCCGGACGTGGACGTGATGAAGGACCGCATCAAGAACGGTGCGAACATGCTCGCCAGCCACGTCTTCCAGTTCGACTTCCTCAACGACTCCTTCGACAAGCTGCCGCAGGGCCTCCGCGACATCATCAACGACCCCGAAAAGCGCCAGAAACTCGTCGTCTACATCAACCCGCCGTATGCCGAGGCTGCGAGCACAAGGACAAAAACGGGATCTGGCGAGAACAAGCCTGGCGTCGCGGCTCATTCACTCAACGAAAAATACAAGCCGATTATCGGTGCTGCGGTAAATGAACTCTTCGCTCTTTTCCTCATGCGTATTGCGGACTCGATGCCTGGATGTGTTGTCGGGCAGTTCTCAAAATTGAAGCATCTTCAGTCGCCGAATTTCGCGGCGTTTCGCAAGGCGTTCAAAGGTCGCATAGAAAAGAGCTTCCTCGTTCCCGCCGATACGTTCGACAATGTAAAGGGTAAGTTTCCCATCGGCTTCTTCGTCTGGCGGTTGGGAGAAAATGTCTCGCGCGGAGGCGCGGAGACGCGGAGTTGTCCTCTCTGCAACTCTGCGTCTCTGCGTGAGGAAAAATCTGCCGCGTTCACATCGGCTGTCGCCGATGTGTATGACCGCAATGGGGAGTTCGCCGGAAACAAGAAGATATTCTCCAATGACGGCACGGAACTCCTAATGGACTGGATTCGTCAATTTTACGACAAAGCTGGCGAACGTTTTGCTTACTGCCGCTATCTCGGTTCCGACTTCCAAAACAACGGCGGAGTGTTCATCACGTTGAAGCCATCTGAAAACGACCTGAAGCAAGTCAAGGGAAATTGGATAACGCCCAACAATCATGTGGAGTTTGCGGTCTATTTCGCAGTTCGTCTTTGCATTGAGGCGGACTGGTTGAATGATCGCGACCAATTCCTTTTCCCTAACGACGGATGGAAGACGGACTCGGAGTTCCAGAACGACTGCCTTGTCTTTGCGCTCTTCCACGGACAGAATCGTATCTCCTCGCGTGACGGCGTTAATCACTGGATACCGTTTACGGAAGAGGAAGTCGGCGCGAAGGACTGCTTCAAGAGTCATTTCATGAGCGATTTCCTCCGCGACTCTGCGTCTCTGCGCGAGAATCTCTCCCCCGCCGCCAAGTCCGTCCTTGACGCCGGACGCGAGCTGTGGCGCTACTACCACGCGCAGCCCGGCGCGAACCCCGACGCCTCGTACTACGACATCCGGCTGTTCTTCCAGGGCGCGACGACCGACGCGAAGGGCAAATCGAAGATGAACTCGTCCTCGTCCGACGCGACCTACACCCAGCTGCTCGCGGCACTTCGCGCGGCGATGAAGCGCCTTGCCGCGGCAATCGAGCCGAAGGTCTACGAATACGGCTTCCTGAAGAAGTAAGATTGCGCGGCAGTTTCCGCGGCACCTTGCGCGGCGGTTTGCGACCTATGCGTTCTTTGCGGCTAAAAGAAAACGAATCGCGAAATTTGGTATAATACAGCCATGCAGACATGGCGGCAGAGGTGGCGATTCTGGAAGCACAGGCTTCCGGACGTCGTCGTGCCGCTGCTGGCGGTGCTTGTCATGACCCGCTACGCCGCCACCAAGCCCACGAACCAGCTGCAGAACGGCGGAACCGTGCTGTTGCGGTCCGGCGGCGGCTCGGGCGCGGTCGTCACCGCCGAGGACATCGCGCGCGGCTACCGGCTCGCGTCCGTGTCCACCAACGCCTCGGTCTCCTACTCTTGCCCGACTAACGGCGCGGTCTGGGCGAGCTGGACGCGCCGCGGCGCGTTCCGCGACTGGTTCACGCTTGCGTTTCCCGCCGACTGGACGTTCCCGCTCGGCTCGAACGAGCTCGACCGGGTTACGGTGTTCGCCGACGCGAGGATTCGCCCGAGCCTACGCGCCGCCGAGGACGAGATCGCCGCGCTTGGCTCGCCCGCGTCGGCGGTGCCGGGCGTGTCGGAGTTCTGGTCCGCTACCGGCTCCGGCGGATCGCAGCTCCTCACCTGGCGCGACTTCTTCTTCGGACGCGGCGAAGGCGAGCAGGTGAGCGCCCAGATCGAGCTTTCGCCGAGCGGAGACTTCGCTGTGCGCTCGAACTCGGTCGAGCGCGCGTATGCTCGCATCGTCCCGTTCGACCTCGACGGCGACGGTCTCGCCAACGACGTCGACCCCGAGCCGTGCGTCTACAACGGCGACTACCACGGCCAGACCGCCGCGGCGCGCGAGTCCGTGCTCGGCCAAGTCGGCGTCGGGCTCGAGAACGGCTGGTACTTCCTCTCCGCGACATTCCCCGAGAAACCGGTCCGGCCGACGCTCGTCTCGGTCGGCACCAACCGCATGGTCGTCGTCGAGTCCGGCGAGTACCTCTTCCTGCTCGAAAAGGGGATTGTGCACGACATCCACGTCGAGCCTTGGCGGGACGACATCGTGTACGAGGCATACGACGACGTCCTCGACGCGCAGAACCCGGCCGCGCCGCTGCTCAGGTCGATCGAGTGGTGGACGCCGGGGCCTGGCGGAGGCCAATGGCACGACGACAGCAGCGTGTGGTCGTTGTCGCCGGGCTATCTCGACCTCTGCCCGTCGGTATACGTGGCATGGTGGCCTGGGTTCAAGGGGAGTCCCGATCCCGTCGACTTGCCTTCGGGCGAGAACTGCGTCTTCACCGGCGTCTTCACCGACTGCCGCGTCGACGTCCCGGCGCAGTACGAATGGCAGTGCTACTTCTGGCCGATCCCGATCGTCTCGCCGAATGCGAAGACCACCGAGTTGCTGGCTCCGCCCGAGGCGCTGTCGAACTCCGTCGTCTCGGTTACCGCCACCGTCGGCGGACTCGAGTTCCGGTCGTACGTCGGCGGCAGCGACCACCTGGTCACCAACGGCATGGTCAGGTCTGGCTACTATGTCGGCGCCGCCCCGGTCGTGTTCCGCGGCGGCGCCCGCCGGCCGCTGGTGGCGTATTCCCACACCGACGACCCGGACTACGCGCCGCTGCCGACGAACGGGACGCTGACGCTCTCGTTCGAGTCCGGCTCGGATCACGTGCGCCTCTGGAGCGCGGAGGAGGGCGGCACGGAGGTGTCGCTCCCGCGCTCCTGGCCGGTCGCGGAGTTCAACGGCTTCACCTGCTACATCGAGGGGCTGTCGGATTCGACCAACATCGAGAAGACCGTCTTCCGGCTGGCCTACGCCGGGTACGCCGGCAGCAAGGAGGACTCTGCCGACACTTATGTCTGCAATCCGCCGCGCATAGTCGCGCCAAATGTGGTGGGTGTCAACGACGACGACGACAACTCCAACGGCACCAACGACTGGGAGGAGGTCGGGGCGCTCGCGGGAGACGACGACGTTGTGCCGGTGCGGGTTATGGCGCAGATGCCGCCGAACGTCGGCGGACGCGTCAGGCTCGAGGTGCATACTTCGCCCGACGTCACGCTCTGGCGAGACCGCGACAGAACCGAGGAGATTGATTTTAGAGCCTACCCGGTCATCCCCGATTCAGGCGAGGTTGACGAGACATACTATATTGAGAGCCGTTATCCGTCATTTGGCTACCGCACCGACAAGCTTGAGGTGATTTCGTCCTGCGGCGGCTCGGCCGCCGCCGCCGAGCACCTGATGACGTTTGTCGAGCGCATCGCGCAGCCGATAACGAACGAGCGCAGCGAGGGAGTGATCGTGAATCCGTGCGGAGCGGTCACGAACGTTGTTACGAGGATGAAGGTCGACGTCGAGCCGCGCGGATTCCCGGACGAGAAGATAGTCTGGCAGGTGGTGGATGGAAGTGCGTCCTTCGTCGGCGGCAACACGGGACGCGAGATAGCGTTCAAGGCGACTGGAGCCGTCAACAGCCAGATCGTCCTCGAAGTCGACTTCGACGGCTGCCCTGGCCGCAGGCCGCAGTTTACCCTTACGACATGCGAGATGCGCGCGATACCCGTCTATCCATGCACGATAACGGACGGAGTCCATCCTTCGCCAATCACCGAATCGCATCTCGCTTCGATGCTTGACGAGGTCAACGTTATCTTTCGTCAGGTCGGGCTGTCGTTTTACCTTGGCGCGCCGATAACAAATGTGGTGAATAGGATCTGGGCAAAGAATGGACTTATGAATAAAGCATCAAAAATGAACATCAGAAACATTATGCCGAACACCGGCGGAATTGAGGTGTATTTCATTGCCGGTCTGGGGAGAAACGATGCGTTATTTGGAGATCAGCCTAGGGGCCTTTCTAATCCAGACGGAATAATTGTCAAGGGGACAATATCAGCGAGTACACTTGCTCATGAAATTGGACATCTTTGCAACTGGAAAGACATCTATGCCTATGGCAGAAACTACACCGCAGATGAACTTGATGCTGAGGTGTCTGAACAATGGCTGCCTAACGACTGGAACAATGGCACCGGCGGCCGGTTTTATCCGGTCCTGCTTAGCCAGAAAAATGCGATTAAACAGCTACTGATGCATGGCGGCGATAATGGTATACGCGCGGATATTCCATCTGGAAACGTGTATGGCCTGATGATAGACAAGATTCGTGACGCCAATGGGGCTATAATAAGAGAACAATATGGAATCAATTACATTTACGTTGGCGGACTTCCGCTGTTTCTTCCACCAACCACAAGGAAAAATGGAGAATAACCATGAGGAAATCATCCATAAGTGCCATCATGATATTGATTGCGATCACTGCCTATTCTGCAGTGCCGCCTCCGGCGGACGTCGAAAGGGTTCTGGAGGGGAAAATTATCGAGGACAATTTTGTGGACGTCGAAGAGCCGCCAGATATTCCGCTTAGAGATCGAAATTCCCTTGTTGAGTATGATTTTTTCATACGAAAACACGGTTGCACCACCAACGAATTCATCAAGGCGTTGATGCTGGCGGCGACGAATGGCTCGTACAGCCTAGAATGGACGGAAGACCAAAAAAACACAATTGCTGCACGTGCGCTAATAGCCCTTAGAGAAATGAACCGGCCGGATGTGACGAATTTCGTGCGAATCGTCAATGCCGATGGCAAGCAGAATTTCAGATACGTGGATTTCTCCGCGCCGTTTATTCATACCAATCTTGAGCCAGAAATCATGGATTATATGCGATCGCAATGCGTCAGGACGAATATCTACGAAGGGCTTGTTAGTACAGTTATGCTTGACATGTTGGAAACACTTTCCACGATGCCACCGGCGTTGCAGCCGGCAGCAACGAACAGAGTTGCACAATATTTGTACTTTGCAATTGGACATACTACGGATGATCAGTCATGGCAGGATGAAGAGTTAATTAAACTTGTCCCTGCCTACTCCAATAGTCTACAGCGGCTGTCGCTGATGCAGTATGTCTCCGCGACCGCGACCAACACCTACGAGCGCGCCTACGCGCAGCGGGCGGTGCAGGCGCTTTCCGCCGCGCCGACCAACACGCTCAACAACATACCCTGGATCGCGCAATGAAAAGAATTGTCTGCATACTGTTTGTGATGGGCGACTTGGCGTTGCAAGGCTCATCATACTTCAACACCATCACCAACCTCTGGTATACAGGGCATCAGACGAATGTCCTTCAGATGGCGCAGTCAAGGCTGGTATCAAATACCAACGATATCGCCGGAATACTGATGAAGGCGTCATGGGACTTTGCTTTCTCGGACGCGGAAACGCTGTCGAATTCACTTGTGCGGATTAGATCTGTTGGTGGCCAGGTTGTTACCCCGGCATTTACCAATGCGTTTGTCTTGACGCAGTTTGATCTTGATTCCACATTCTCGATTCTTCCGCGTCTCACGCCGGCTCAGCTTGCCATTGACAGGGTGAAAGCATCTGGATCCGGGCATAGGATGCATTATGAAGAGGAGCTGAAGGCTCTTGACGACGACGGTTTTTTTAATGGAGAATAACCATGTGCAAATCATATATAAGCGCCACCCTGATATTGACTGCGATCGCTGCATTTGCGGCAGTGCCACCGCCGGCGGAAGTGGAAAGAATCCTTGAGGGGAAAATCATCCAGGACGATTTCGTTAATGAGGAGGAGCCTGTGGATGTTCCATTAAGATATCGTGACTCGCTTAAAAAGTATGGGTATTTCATCCGTGAGCAAGGCTGCACCACCAACGAATTTGTCCAGGCGCTGATGCTGGCGGCGACGAATGGTGCGTATAGCCTCGAATGGTCGGAAGACCAAAAAGACACGATTGCCGCGAGGGCACTCACAGCCTTAAGCGAGATGAATCGGCCGGATGTAACGAATTTCGTGAGGATAGTCAACGCTGACGGCAGGCATCATTTTAGGTATGTCGATTTCTCGACTCCGTTCATCCATACCAACCTCGAGCCAGAGGTGCTGGACTACATGCGCACACAGTGCGTTAGAACCAATCTTTACCAAAATCTTGCTTTTAGCGTAATGTTAGATATGCTTGAAACGCTTTCAACGATGCCGCCAGAATTGCAGCCGGCTGCGACCAATCGCGTGGCGCAGTATTTTTATTTCTCTCTTGGACATACTCCCGCAAGGCAGGGGGTGCAGGATCGTACGCTAATCAAGCTAATTCCTGCCTACTCCAATAGTCTACAGCGGCTGTCGCTGATGCGGTACGTCGCGGCGACCGCGACCAACACATACGAGCGTGCGTATGCGCAGAAAGCGGTGCAGGCGCTTTCCGCCGCGCCGACCAATACGCTCAACAACATACCATGGATAGCGCAATGAAAAGAATTGTCTGCATACTGTTTGTGATGGGCGACTTGGCGTTGCAAGGCTCATCATACTTCAACACCATCACCAACCTCTGGTACACAGGGCATCAGACGAATGTGCTGCAGATGGCGGAGGCAAGGCTCGCGCGGAACACCAACGACATTGCCGGAGTGCTGATGAAGGCGTCCTGGGATTTCGCCTTTTCGGATGCGGTCGTGCTTTCGAATAGCCTAAATCGTGTTCTTAACGCCGGAGAGACTGTTCAGTCCTCATGTTTTACCAATGTATTTCGAATTACAAGGCTTGATGTTGTGTGCGTTTTGAACGCAGTCGCGAACGAGACGGTTGCCCAAAGAACTGCGGATTTGGTCAAGCAGAATCGACCTGGAAGATGGCCACATTTTATTGAGGAGCTAAAAGCTTTGGATGCTGATGGATATTTTAACGGAGAATAATATGTATGGCATGTCATTTATCTTGGCCGACCAACACGCTCAACAACATACCATGGATAGCGCAATGAAGGATCTATTGGCAATTCTCGCCGCCGTGGTTGCTGTTGTTCCATGCTTTGCCGCGGAGGTGGCGCTGCCGGTGCCTCCGCCGAGCGAATACGCCGACACCGAGGCGTCGACCAATCTTGCCTTCTCGCTGCGGACGGGAGGGCGCAGCTCATTTGAAATCGCGATCTCGCTCCAGGCAAGCACAAGCAACAATCTCGAGGTCGCGTTCGGCTGCGATGCCGACAGCGACGGCGAGCTCTCGGCCGAGGAGCAGTCCCTGACCGTCGGCTGGGATTCCGGCAGCTGGTTTATGCGGGACGACGCCACCGGCGAGAGGACGTCCGTTCCCCGCGCTGACGGCCAGCGCCGGCTCGACTTTCGCGTAATGATCGACTCGAAGCTGCGGCCGCGCGGACTCATCGCTCGGGACGGCGGCGTTGTGTTTGCCTACGACGCCAGGTCCATGCCCAGTTCGCTGTTCGACCCAGACTGGAACCTTGTCCGCGTTACCGCTCGCGGCTTCCGCAACCCGATGGAGCGGCTGTCCGTCGGCTTCGCGCCGGCCGGCTTCAGCGTCCACCTCAAATAACCGCGGCACCATCCGCGGCAGTTTGCGCGGCACCTTGCGCGGCAGTTTGCGCGGCAGTGAATTGTAAGGACGGGGTTGCATGAAACCAAATAGTATGATACAAAACAGTACCATGAAAGACAAAGCGAAGAGTTTCCGACGATACGGTCAGGGCCATTATGGATACTGTCGCAGACGTTCCAGGCGATGTGCAGCAGCTGTGCGAGGCGGCATGGGGCGTGACGGAGGATGGCGTCGCGTCCGGTGACATAGAGGCCGCGCTGCAGGTCGTGTTCATGCGCGAAGGAGAGAAATTCGAGGGTTTCTGCGAGCGGCTTTCGCCAGTGCAGTTCAAGCTGCTTGTCGCCATTGCGCGACACGGTGGACGGGAAATCCAGTCCCGCGCGTTTCTCGACGAGGCGGGAATCGGCAATGCTGCGTCTGCGCGAAAGGCAGCGATCAGGCTTTGCGAACTCAGGTATGTATATCCGTTCAGGGGCGAATATCGTTTTGCAAGCATGTTCTTCCGCGCCTGGCTGCTGCGCCGTGAGTATTGACAAACTAACAGCTGCCGCGCCGTAATTTCCGCGGCAGTTTTATAACGCACGGATTTGTTCGCGACTACGTCGCTCACAGATGGCGAAGGTCGTAGACCTGAGCAAATCCGTGTGTTATGGCATCCACGAACCGCGAAACACCGCCTTTTTTTGAGAACTTATGCGGAATGCCGCAGTAGTTTTGCGCCGGCCGCGACACACGAAACATAGGTGGTTGCCATCCGCGAGCATATTATGGTATAATGCGCACAACTGATTAGTAAACGCATTTACTAAATTTGGCGAAATTTTAGTAAACGCATTTATTACGGAGGGACAATGGACCAAGAGACAATGCGTGAACTGTTCGAGACGTCCGACCGCATGGTATCGGCGGTGGATGTGTCGTTTCATCGTTATCTCTTCGAGGAGATAGACTGGCGCGATCGCCTGATCTGCATCAAGGGGTCCCGCGGCACTGGCAAGACGACGCTTATGCGCCAACGGATCAAGGAGGAGTTTGGTGCTGGAAGCGACAAGGCGATTTATCTGAGCCTTGACGATCTGTGGTTCGCCGAGCATCCACTCAAGGATGCTGTCGACTATCTTTATTCGCATGGCTTTACTCATGTCTTTGTCGACGAGGTCCACCACCTTGGGAAAAGCTGGTCTCTCGTCATAAAGAACCTCTACGACCAGTTCCCGCTGATGAATTTCGTCTATAGCGGCTCGTCAATGCTGCACCTTGAGTCCGCCAAGGGCGACTTGTCGCGGCGCCAGGCGGTGTATGAGCTGAATGGTATGTCGTTCAGGGAATACCTATCGCTTGAGGGCGTGATGTCGCACCGTGCGGTTGGCTGGGGGGAATTGCTGGGTGAACATCGTCGGATTGCCGCCGGTATTGTCGGCGAGATCAGGGTTCTGCAGCATTTCGCAGCTTATCTTGAGCATGGGTTCTATCCATTCTACCGTGAGTCGCATTCCCAGTACCGGGAGCGTCTTCTTGAGACGGTGAACAAGGTTCTGGAGTCGGACTATCCGGCAATCGAGCAGGTTTCGCAGGAGACGATCCGCACGACGAAGAAGATGCTCAAGGTCCTGGCCTCGTCGACGCCGCAGACGCCGAACATGAGCGAACTGTACGCCCAGCTCGGAACCGAGAGGAACCAGGGCCTCAAAATGCTGAAGGCACTTGATCGCGCTGGTCTGCTTGCGTTGGTCCCAGGCAGGGGAGTCAAGCTCAGCAGTCTTTCAAGGCCAGAGAAGATATACTGCGACAACACCAACCTGATGCATGCTCTGGTTCCGCGGATCGACATGGGCGTCAGGCGCGAGACGTATTTCTACAACCAGGTGCGGAAGGGGCATGACGTGGTCTTCGCCGGGGTTGGCGACTTTCTCGTCGACGGCAAATTCGGCTTTGAGGTCGGCGGCAAGGGAAAAAGGTTCACCCAGATTGCTGATGTCCCGAACAGCTATGTCGTCAACGACGACGTGGAGAATTCGCTTGGCAACAAGATCCCGCTTTGGCTCTTCGGATTCCTCTACTGATTCGCACGGATTTGTTCGCGACTACGTCGCTTACCGATGGCGAAGGTCGTAGACCTGAGCAAATCCGTGTGTTATGGCATCCACGAACCGCGAGACACCGCCTTTCATTTTTTTTGAGAACTTATGCGGAATGCCGCAGTAGTTTTAGCCATGCTATTGACTTTGGGCGCATAGGCAAGTGGGGACAGACCCCGCCAGATTATAAGCCGCTGCTGATTGCCAATTCACCGAATGAAAATATGCCAATTCACCGAACAGAAATATGCCAATTCACCGAACGCTATTGATTTCATAGGGCAAATTGTGCTATAATACTGACTATGAAAGACGGTGAAATCTACAAAAAACGCATTTTGGATGCAGTTTTGGCACGTAAACTATCGGGAGCAGGTGCTGTTCTCGTAGAAGGCCCAAAATGGTGCGGCAAGACTACTACATGCGAGCAGCATGCGAAGAGTGCTCTCTATATGGCAGATCCAGTTCGGCGAGATCGCTATCGCGTCCAGGCGGAAACTGATATAACAGAATTGATGAAGGGTGAACAACCTCGCCTTATAGATGAATGGCAGGATGCGCCGAGGTTTTGGGATGCAATACGCTACGATGTCGATCATTCTGCGGGATGGGGGCACTATATACTCACTGGATCAGCGGTCCCTCCCGATGACAAGAACGAACGGAGCGGAAAGAAGGCCATCGTCCATTCGGGCACGGGGCGCATAGTGCGCGTGCGGATGCGTCCAATGTCGCTATGGGAGTCGGAAGAGTCGTCTGGGACGGTTTCTCTGGGTGCATTGTTCAAGGGCGAGCCGTTCAAGCCCTGCAGGGCCGTTGAAAGGTCTTTGGCGGAAACGGCGTATCTTGTCTGCCGCGGAGGGTGGCCGCAGGCCATAAGCCAGGACGGCGAAACGGCGCTTGACCGTGCTTTTGAATATGTTGATGCAGTGGTCAATTCGGACCTATCGCGCGTTGACGGCGTTTCGCGAGATCCAAGGCGCGCACGGCTGTTGCTCAAGTCATACGCCAGGCTGCAGGGGACGCAGTCCACCATAGTGAACATCCGCAAGGACATGACGATCGGGGATGGCAACGGGCCGGACGACGACACGGTGTCGTCGTATCTCAATGCATTGCGCAAGATATTCGTGGTCGAGGATTCCGAGGCGTGGTGTCCGGCGCTGAGATCGAGGACAGCGATTCGCATGTCGCCCACCCGATATTTTTCGGATCCGTCCATTGCGACTGCGGCGCTGGGCATCGGCCCGGAGGATCTGATGAACGACATCCGCACGTATGGATTGCTCTTCGAAACAATGGCGGTGCGCGACTTGAGGGTGTATGCGGACGCGTTGAACGGAGGCGTCAGCCACTATCTCGACCGCAACGGGCTGGAGTGCGATGCGGTCGTTCATCTGCGGAATGGAACGAGCGGACTTGTAGAGGTCAAACTTGGCGGTGAGTCGCTAATCGAGGAAGGCGCAAGGACGCTTAATGATCTTTCGGGCATTCTCGATTCGTCGCGGCAGAGGGAAGTCGCATTCAAGATGGTCGTCACGGCTACTGGAGATTGTGCATACCAGCGCAAAGACGGTATCATCGTCTGCCCGATAAGCTGCCTTAAGCCATAGTTTTCTTTTGCCCACTTGGATTTTGCCCGTCGATTGAAAAACTAAACGAAAGTTTAGACAAGACCACGCCGCGTCAGAGCCATTTCTGCCGTTGAAGTTGCGTTTGCTTTTGCAAATTTCAAACCGAAATTGCAAAAGTAAACGAGGGGCCTCATCCCATGGGATGAGGTATGGGGGGCAACCCATATGTTCAGCCGATGAAGGCCAGGATCCTCCCTTTGAAAAGGTAAACGCTTCCAGAACTTGCGTTTACTCTGGCAATCGACACGGCCGCGGCGGTTGACAGATTCGGCGGGATTTGGTAATATTCTCACCAGTGACGGCTGAAACCATAACGATTCTGCCGGGAGTGGGCGTTGTAGTCTACTCCCCTTGCCGTTTACATACCCAAAAACCAGCTGGAGGATCCAGATGAACATGGTCAAGAAACTCGTGTGTGGTGTCATTTCTGCCGCGGTCGCGCTGGGCGCGGCGAGTGCGTGGGCGGCGGGGACGTCGTCCTATGTCCAGGATGGGCTGATCGCCTGCTGGGACGGCATCGAAAACGCGGGCGTCGGCGTGCACGACAGTTCGGCGATTGTCTGGAAGGATCTCGTCGCTGGCTACGAGTTCACGCTCACCGGCGTCACGGTCGAAGACGACCGCATGACCTTCGCCGGGAGCACGTCCTCCTACGGCACGCTCTCCGCCACAGACACGACATCGACCTTCGTCGCCGCGAAGAACGGTACGATGGAGATCGTCTATGTCTGTCGCAGCACCAGTTTACAAGTCTTGCTGCAGTCCACGGCGGAGTCCGGACTGGCGTTTGGGCTCTATAATGCCAGCAGCATTATCACCCATACCGCAAGTTCGGCGGACAACAAGCCGCTGATCCAGTTCTCGTCGGGAACGACGACGAACTCCGTCTCGGTGCGCTTTACTTCTGGCGCGCCCGTTTCCGCAATCGCCAACGGAGAATCGAAGACACTTTCCGGGAGCAACTACTGGGGCGCTCCCGATGCTTCGCTGACCTTCATCGGCAAAAGAGCTTCCAACGCCTCCGCCTTTTCCGGCTCCATCTACTGCATCCGCCTCTACAACCGCCAGCTGACGGACGAGGAGGTCGCCGCCAACCATGCCCTCGACGTCAAGCGCTTCCAAGAGGGGAACCACTTCGACGATGCGCTTGAGATCTCCGGAGAGCCAGACGAACTCGGCTCCCCGTCCCCCGCCTACGGCAGCCAGTCCGGTCTTTCCGCCGGCGACACGGTCGCCGTCTCAAGCGGTGCGATGCCGGTGTTCAAGGACGGCAATGCCTACGTCTGCTCGGGCTGGAAGCTGTACGACGTAAACGGCGATGTCGTCTCGAACGGGACGGAAACGTCCTTCACCTACGTGCACCCGACGCCGGCCGCGTACCGCAAGCTCGAGTGGCAGTGGACCGAGCTTTTGACAATCCTGCCGATTCCGGACCAGGTCAACGAAAGTTTCGACCCATGTTGTCCCGAGCTTACCGTGTCCAACAGGATCGATGGAACGACCTGGACGGTCGGCGGCGATACAGCGAGTACTTATTTTGATGTCGAATACACGAATAACCTTGGTGTCGGCACTGCGACTGTGACTGTAAGCGGCAAAGGCGAGCTCTCTGGCGCGCATTGCGTCGGGCATTACAACATCACCGCAACGAAACTCGAGGACAACAACATCTCGACGACCGACACGTCTGCGAGGCGGCTGACTGTCGGCGGCAAGAGCGTCTATGCGTTCACCGACACTTCCTCCGCGAAAGTAGTGACGGCGAAGCGCGGTATCGTCCTTGAGGACTGCCTCCTGGTTGGTGGTGGCGGCGGTGGCGGTCATGGCCGCGCCGGTGGCGGTGGCGGCGGCGGTGTCACCAACGTGACGGATATTGTCGGCGCGTACATTGACAGGGACGATACCTTCACGCTTGCCGTCGGCGCGGGCGGAGCGGGTGGCTCGTCGAATAGCGTCAAGGGCGGCAATGGCGGCGAGACATCGCTCCGGTTCGGCCTCTTTGACGCCTCCATCCGTGGCGGCGGCGGCGGTGGAAGCTGGAGCAGCACGGCCGGTGCAAATGGCGCATCCGGCGGTGGCGGCACCCAGACCGGTGCCGGTGGCGCGGGCATCGATGGGATGGGCTTTGCCGGCGCGAATGGCGGCGGCGGCAACAGCGCGGCTTCCGGCGGCGGTGGTGGTGCGGGTCACGCCGGGTATGCGGCGGACACAACTTCGAAAATTGCTGGCAATGGCGGCGAAGGCATTGCAAGCAGCATCACCGGCACCGAGGTCTATTACGGCGGCGGCGGTGGCGGCGGCGGCGGCGCGAATGGATTGTGGGGGGGCTGGGTTTATGATCCCGGTCTCGGCGGCAATGGCGGCGGTGGCAACGGCGGCAAGGATGTCGCGGGCGAAAACGGCGTTGACGGCCTCGGCGGCGGCGGCGGTGGCGGCGGCGCCAGTGGTTCCGCGACTGCCGTCACAGACAAGGCGGGCGGCAACGGCGGCTCGGGAATTGCGGTTCTTGTCTTGAGGCCGCTTGCCTATGAAATTGTTCCGATTCCCGATCAGGTCCATGAATCTTTCGAGCCGTGCCGTCCCGAATTCGTCGTGTCAAACCGGCTGACCGGAGCCACCTGGAGAGTCGGAGGGGATCTCGTAAGCGAGTACTTTGACGTTGAATACGAGAACAATGTCGGCGCCGGCACGGCAAAGGCGATCGTAACCGGCAAGGGCGCATGCGCCGAGGCGTATTACGTCAGGTATTTCAATATCACGGCGACGAAGTACGAGGACGCGAACATTGTCACGACTGACCTCTCGGCGAGACGACTGATTGTCGACGGCAAGAGCGTCTATGTGTTCACCAACGCCGCGTCCGCGCAAGTGGTGACGGCGAAGCGCGGAATTTACCTTGCCGACTACCTGATTGTCGGCGGCGGTGGCGGCGGCGGTCATGGCCGCGCCGGCGGCGGCGGCGCGGGCGGCGTCACCAACGCGACCGGGCTTGTCGGCATGTATGTCGACAAGGGCGACGCCTTCACGTTTACCGTCGGCGCGGGCGGCGCCGGCAGCGTGTCGACCAGTTCGAGGGGCGGCAATGGCGGCGATACGTCACTCCATTTCGGACTGCTCGGCGCAACCGTCTCCGGTGGTGGCGGCGGTGGAAGCTGGAGCAGCACGGCCGGTGCAAATGGCGCATCCGGCGGTGGCGGCGCCCAGTCCGGTGCCGGTGGCACGGGAATCGACGGAATCGGCTTTGCCGGCGCGGCGGGAGGAGGAAACAATTCTGCGCGGTCAGGCGGCGGCGGCGGCGCGGGCCACGCCGGCTACGCGGCGGTCACCACTGCCCCAACGCACGCCGGCTATGGCGGCGAGGGCGTCTCCAACAACATTACCGGCGCATGGGTCGTCTATGGCGGCGGCGGCGGCGGCGGCGGCTCGCATCAAAGTCTGTACTGGAAGAATGATGCCGGACTCGGCGGCCTTGGCGGCGGTGGCAACGGCGGCAAGGATGTCGCGGGCGAAAACGGCATCGACGGTCTCGGCGGCGGCGGTGGTGGCGGCGGCGCCGGTTACGGCGGCGCCGCGACAGCTCCAATCGATATGCCCGGCGGCAACGGCGGCGTGGGGACAGTCATCGTCGCCATCGTGCCTGCCGACTTCAACATCGAACCGATTCCGGACCAGATTCTGGTGGACGGTGGAAGCGAACCGGTCCCCGTCGTATACTGCGGCGACACGCTTCTCGTGAAGGATTATGACTACACGGTCGCCTACACGGACAATGACAAGCCCGGCGTCGCCACGATGACCATCACCGGCATCAACGACTATGCCGGCAAGTCGGCGACAATCGCCTTCAAGACCTTCGTGTGCTACTTCGTGGATTCGGAAGCGGCGACGGAGGGCGACGGCTCCGAAGGTTCACCGTTCGCGACGATTTCCAATGCGGTCGAGAAGGCGAAGACCGCGGTCGCCGCCGGCTCGCAGTATGTGGAAATCCGCGTTGCCGACGGCACGTACACGGAGACAGGCCTTGTCCTCGACGGACCGATCGCCGTTATCGGTGAATCTCGCGACGGCGTCGAGATCGTGGACAATGTCGTCGGATCCCGCGCCTTCACGCTTTCGCACGAGGGCGCGGAGGTTCGGAATCTCACGGTTTCAGGCGGCGGTCTCAAGACGAACAACGGACAGGGCGGCCACGTCTGGATGTCAAAAGGTCTCGTCTCCAACTGCGTCATCAAGAATGGACGCGCCGCCAGCTCGAAGGGCTATGGATTAGGCGGCAATGTCTATATGACTGGCGGTCGGATCGAACGCTGCCTTGTCACCGGCGGCACGGCCAACTGGGGCGGTTTCAGCGCATCGGAGTCGTGCGGAATGGGGCTTTACGCAACGGGCGGCATTATCGACAGCTGCTGGTTCAAGGACAACAAGACCGACAACAGCGACGGACACAACTCCGCCAGCGTCTATCTTAACGGCGCGGTAACGATGGTCAACTGCACGGTGACTGGCGGCTGGGCCCGAAACTACAATGGCAAGGGATCGGGCATCCATATCAACAACGCCGCCGCGAAGGTCGTCAACTGCGTCACCTACGGCAACTACATCGGCAAAGGCACGATCTCCAGCACTGCCGCCGCGAACATCGGCTCGGCGAACCTCGACCGCTACTTCCACTGCGCCGCTGCCTTCACGAACGCCTCCTGTGCGACTTGGGGTGTGCTGACGGATCAGGATTTCGTCAACTACAGGTCGTTTACGGGGAATGCGGAGG